>Ga0180009_10000116_pt1 | contig 133531 bp, 157 predicted proteins | sample OS_PC_MetaG_FD_123537 | JGI IMG/M metagenome (GOLD analysis project Ga0180009, IMG submission 123537) | Groundwater microbial communities from the Aspo Hard Rock Laboratory (HRL) deep subsurface site, Sweden - OS_PC_MetaG | ecosystem: Environmental > Aquatic > Deep subsurface > Groundwater...
CATATTGTTCTTCAAGAGAGTTTAGCTTAATATCTTTTCCATCCTTGCCTGTTTTACCAAAAGCTCTAAGCAGAGAATACTTTTGATTTTTTACCCGTACTCCCGCTTTAACCAAATCTTCATAGCCGCTTACAACTCTGCGCAGATATAAAAATTTGTCTCCGGAATGATAAACTTCTTTCATTAAATTCGCTTTAAGAAGCTGAACTAATTTACGCGCGTCTATCTTATCTGTCTTAGGCCCTTCGCTCAATAATCTGTTTCTATGCGGATCACAGATTATAATTTTATTGACATAATCCTTTAGCTCGGTATATAACCATTGTGAAGTAGTAGTTTCTTCTATGGTTAATATCCTTGTTCCCTTAAGGTTCTTTAAATACATTTGTAATTCTCCAATATCTGAGGGCACATCAATCGCTGTTATTTTGTTTGATTTCTTTGTCATTCTGGCAATAGCCATATTTTTTATTGACCAATCTACCGCAATATAATGATCATAAACAACATCGCTCATACCGGCCTCCTTTCTTTGTGTTACGTGATTGTTATTAACCAAGAAACATATTAACACAAATGAGGTTTATGCCTTAAGGAGGCCATCTTTTTCATTTTATCGAGCACAGAGACTGCTTGAGATGAGCAAGCGGCCAAGCGAGCGAGGCAGTGAGCCTGAGCCCCAGCGAAGGCGAACGGTGAATACACCAACCACGTAGCCCCGCCAAAGGCGGGGCAGTGCAGATTAAGATACAGAAAACATGGAAAAAAGTATATTGTAAAACCTGTATAGAAGGTCATCCGAATGTCTTGATGAAGACTTTTTTCTCCCTATGCAAGGCGCTCACTCCGTTGCACCATGCTTGCGAAGGAGTTCAACAATATCATTATGCCCTTCTTTTTTCGCCCAGCCCAGCGGTGTCAACCCGTAGTTTTTTTCCTTTAAATTGACTTTAGCTCCTCTAGACAGCAGGAATTCCACAACGCTTTTGTGGCCATCCGCTGCGGCGTAATGCAGCGGCGTCCAACCCTCTTTACTGACCGGACTGACATCCACGCCTCTGGCGATGAGAATTTCAACGATATCTTTAAACCCTTCGTCTGCCGCGGAATGCAGGGGAGTGCCCCCGAACTCTGACGTCGCGTTAACATTCGCGCCTTTATCGATTAGAAATTTAGCAATTGTTTTGTGCTTGAATATCAAAGCAATGTGAAGCGGCGTCCAGCCGTTTTTACTTCTAGCATCAATATCCGCGCCTTTTGAAATAAGAAGCTCCAAGGCCTCGGTTTTGTCGTCTCCATAAATAATCGACCTGTGCAGCGGACGGTCTCCTTTTTTATCAGAGGCGTTAACATCAGAGCCCTTGGCGATAAGGAGTTTCGCGATCTCCATACCGCCTGTGTTTGCCGCGCTGTGAAGCGGAGCACGGCCGTCATTGTCAGCCGCGTTGACATCCGCGCCTTTGGCGATGAGCAATTCCGCGACACCCTTAGGATCTTTGTACGAAAAGATGTTTTCGGCCAATTGGTGTAGTGCTGTTTTGCCCTCGGCATCCCTAGCGTTAACTGAAGCACCCGCGGCAATGAAGAGCTCTATCTCCTTCTTTGCCTTGATGCCATGAAGGGTTCCCCCACCCATTACCGCGAGACGGATCAGGGCTTTTTCTAGATTCTCCTTGTGCGGCTCGTAAATCTTGAGATTGTCCGGAGGATAACTCTCGATACTCGCCAGCATCTTTTTGTAATACTCCAAAGATTTTTCGATGCCGTCCATCTGCTCTTTCGTCATGCTGGAAGCATGCATTTCCCGAACAGACTCCAACCTCCTTATGTATGCATCCGCCAGGCCTGCCGTTACTCTCCCGGAATGTACGTCCCGTGTAAAATTAAACTTCACGCAGAGAGCAATGAATTCCTGGTAAGTTACACCCGCTTTTCTCCAGACCTCCAGGTTTTCGATGGCGGAATCTACGGACGTTGGTTTCACGGTTTTGGCCCAGGGCCAGAGGCCGGGGTTCGCTTTGTTCCATTCGCTGATGGTTTCGACGGCCTTTATGAGAAGTTCGGCTTCATCCCGGGTAATAGGCAGTTTATTTAATTCAAAAGACAAGTCGTTTATTTCTGCGCCTTGTTGTACGAGGCCGGCCCCCGCGACTCGCTCTCCGGGATCGCCGCCGGCTTGGACGGGTATCCATAAAACGGCAAGTATCAAAGCAAACAACTTAATGCGTGAGTTCAGCCCGATGAGTACTAGCGCAAGAACTCGTTTCATATAATACCTCCTTCTTCTTTTATTGCCATTTTGGCTCAATTTACATCGCGTTCCTGGATAGCTTTGATCAACAACTCATCTGCACTTTGAGCAAAAACATTGAGTCTGGGAAATACAATTAGAAAAGTTACTACTAAAACTAAAATCTTTCTCATCGGTATCACCTCATATTGTTTAAATATCTTTTTTAAAAGCTTAAACCTGTTTGGTCGTTTTAATAAAAACTTTTTTCATATTTTCTTTCATTTTTCCGCGATAACCAGCATTTCGAAGTCGTCGGTAGTCAGCTTATCGTTTCTTGAGTACGCCCCGAGCTTGGCGCCGAAGATATCGATTTTCTTATAGCCGAGGGTCTTTAGGAGCCAGGTTATCTCACTCGGCACGTAGTAACGCTCATTGCATTTTAGTTCTTTTTTATTGCCTAAATCATCTTCGAACACAACAGTATTATGATCACGGAAAGTCATCAGATCAAAGGAGCACTCCCTACACTGGGACTGGCCTTCTTTCGCTGCCGACTTATAGAATTCATTGACCGAATGAAACAGCGGAAACAATCCGTTTAATGCGGTGAAAATAAGCTTGCCTTTACTTTTAAGCGCTTTTGTCGCGTTCTTGAGTATCTCAAAATTCATCTCGTCTGTTTCCATAAGAGAGAATCCGCCTTCACACAGCATAATTGCCAGATCGAATTCGCCGTCAAAAGAGAGGTTCCGCGCGTCTTGTGCTTGGAAGTCGATCGTCACCCCTGCCTCTTGTGCTTTTTCTTTTGCCCTTTTAATCTGATCCTCGGACAGGTCAACGCCGGCCACGTTGTATCCCCTTTTTGTAAGTTCGATCGCGTGCCGGCCGGTGCCGCAGCCGATATCTATAATTTTTAAGGATTTATCGCGGTTTATCTCCTGTTCGATAAAATCGCATTCCCCAAGCGTGCCCTGGACAAAACACTCCTGGTCGTATTTGCGCGCATAATTCTCAAATAATGACTCATACCATTGTTTCATGATTTTACTCCTATGGTGGATTGTGACCAAAAAATTTTTAAAAGGTGTTGGGTAAAAAGTATCTAACCGTCAGTTTTATTAAATAGCATCTTATCTCTCGAACAATTTTTTATATTTGCCGTACCCTTCTTTCTCTAAATCTTCTTTTGGAATAAATCGCAGGGCCGCCGAATTCATGCAATAACGCAAACCTGTTGGTTGAGGCCCATCATCAAAAACATGCCCCAGATGAGAATCGGCATGCTTGCTTCTTACAAGTGTATTAAAATTATCAAAGAGAATTTTAGTATTTCTTACGAATCGGAGTATTCCTCTATTAATCTCTTTTTTTGATCCCTTCTTAGTGTCTTAATCCTCTTTTCTTCTAAAACCGCATTTTTATAATATTTATACTCTCTGGCATATACCAACTTAACAGGAAGTTTTCCTCTTAAATACTTTGCACCACGTCCTTTATTATGCAACTTGATCCTATTTTCCAAATTACTCGTATAGCCTGTATAATACGCCCCGTTCTTGCACTGAAGGATATACACAAAAAATTGCCCATGACGTTTAATAACGCTTCTCCTTTTCACAGTGCATATATTGTATAACTGATGAGCTAATTAGGCAAGGATAGGGTTGAAAACAAGATTATGGCGATGCCCTCTGGAATTTCTAATTTCCACAGGGAAAAATAAGGTTGTTTTATTCTTCTTATGCTTCACGCCATATTTTTCCGGATCATTTTTATATATTTATCAATGCCGTGGTCGTTAAACCCATTCGGAAATTCCTTGCTCAAGATTTTATATCTATCTGCGGCACGCATTACTTTACTTACAGAACTATCTAAAAACTTTTGCCACCCCTTTATATCCTTATGTATCTTGCCAAAACTATCAAAATAGACAATACTTCCTATATGCTTATACCCCATTGTCCGGGGCGGTACGCGCGTCACAATATCCTCGTTATTTACAAAACGAAAGGTCCTGTGCTTAAATCTCAGATCAAAAATCCTGGCAAAAATCGAATCTCCCACCCGAGGTTGCCCAAAAGTATATAATCCATTAACATCTTTATTCAGCCCTATAAATTCCGCTGCGGCAAGCGCAGCCAAGGCGCCTCCCAAACTGTGCCCTGTAATCCAGACAGGCCGAGAATTAGTTCCAAATCGAGATAACGTCTTTTCAATATCACTCCACACATAACCTAATGCCCTTGAAAACCCCCTGTGAATCTTACCAAAATTACCTTTTAGCAATTTTGCGTTAAAATCAGTCAGCCAATCCTGCTTAGATTCTGTACCCCGGAATGCTAAAATAACCATTTCATCATTGGCTATCATATAAGCCTGGGTGTCTTTTTTATCGAAAAATTCAAACTTATCAAATCCCCATTTACCTTCTACGTGTTTTTTAACTTCATGTTTTGATTTATATGCTAATTGCGAAACTTCAGCCAGTCTTAAGGCATTTTTAAGATTATATTTACTTGTTTTAGAATTAAAATCAAATTTAGCCATTTTTACCATTTAACATTAAAAGACGCAGAAACCCCTAGATTATTTCTAACTGATTTTTTTACCTTTTCCCCTTTAAAAACATCTTCCACAACATTTTTAATACCTTTAATCCTTATTTTAAATTTTTTAGGCTTTTCACCGGTTTCTTGTGACAAAAATCTTTTTTCTTCGATAACTGATAAGGTTTTTCTTTCTGCAAATTTGTTAGCATAAGATAAAACCTCCGGCGGGGCACCCTTAATATTCTTTTGAACCAACTTCTTAACTTGTCTTCCAACTTCTTTTGCAAGTTGTTTTTTTACTTTTTCACTAATTTTCTTTTTTTTAGTCATTTGCTACCTTTTTTCCAGTTTAGGTCAATTATTTTTGCTCTTCTTTTTTATCCAAGAGATCAGTATATAACCTCCCCCAGTGGGCAAGATTAGTATTACCAAATGCACCACCGCGAGCTATATTAGGTAAACCCAGAAGCCAATCAACTTGCTTTTGTGCCCATATATCATTAGGCTTTTCTATTAAATGCTTTTTTATTATTTGAATTAATTTCCACCGTTTTTCATTAAATTCCTTATTTGGTATTTGAGACATATTCGACATGCCATGATTAAAATATTGATCAGTTGACCTCCATTTGTAAAACGCTTCATAAAGAACGGGGGAATATTCACCTTTATCAATTATATCTAAAAGTAATTGCAAACCATTTTCGGTTGTTTCCATACCTTCGGCAGATTTTATATCAGTATCTGAAACAAGAAGACAATCAGACATATAGAGATTAATGCAATCCTCAAAAATTGATCCTTTATATTTATCTTGCAGCCTTGATAAAACTTCATACGCACTACTATATTTTTTGTCTTTCATAAACTGCATCGCATTTAAATACATCTCCTTATCATTTTTGTTTTCAACAGTCCACATTTCTTCATCTGTAGGGTCAAAATCTTCTGGTAATTCTTGGAAATTTCTAAACTGTTTTAAAATAGATTTTAGTTTTTTTTGAAATTGAGAATAAAGCTGTCCAAAATCATTAAATTCTTGTTTTATTCCCTCCTCTTCTTTATTTTCGATTCCGTTATATATATCCTTAAGCTTTTCTATTGCTCTTACGTTGCTCGCCCTCAATTCCAGTAATTCTTTTGGCAGGAATAAATTAGCAAGGTGGTATTGAATTTGATCCAAATCTTTTATTGCTTCTTCTGCAGCTTCTTTCATTTCCTTTTTTTCATCGGGAAACCAGCCAAGATACACATACATATCAGTAGTTACTGCTGAAACCCGTAAGTCTGTAAACAATAGTTCATCCAAACAATCATCTATTTCTGAAGCAAAAGTTACTTTAGATAATAAGAAAAACAGTAAAAATAATGCTACAATTATCTTTTTCATTACTCTATATTTCATTGTGCACCTCCTTGTGCTTAAAGTAATAATAAATTCATTTTCAATTTATTAAATGTTAATATTAAACTCCTGACAATTCTGAAAACAAAATTTCCCAATCCATTTCAGATATTTTTGATGGAGCAAAAGCTGTTCCGCCTGAAACATAAAGCAACTCATTCCATTTTTCCTGTTTACCTTTTAAGGAAGGTAATAAAGATGTTAGTTTGTGTGCTTTAATTTGTTTTTTTGGCGATCCTAATGGAACTATTTTAAATGGAAGTTTCCACTCCTCTGGCCAAATATCTTTAACAATTCTTTCAGGGTCTGGTTTTGAATAGATTATAAATGGAGTTGTGAATACTCCCATACCTTTAGGATTACAATAAAAAATTCCAAATGAACCTATTGGAATTCCTTTTGCTCTAGTTTGAAGTGCTTTATTATCTGCCTGTCTTTTAGACACAGCCCATTGACATGCACCTATACTGGCCCAAATATTCGTAATATTATAAGAACTAAAAACAAATACTTTCATAGCGACACTCCTTTTTTAATAAAGATTCTCTCATTACTAATGATTACTTTTTAGAAAAAATAAAAAACCTACGTTCACTTGAACGAAGGTTTTACTTTTTTACCGTCCGGGATTCCCCCTTCTAAACACGGGACCTCTTTTAAATTGTGTTATTATTGTAACTCCAAACTAATATTCTGTCAAGCTCACTTTAAAGGGAGAAAATCTATAAAATAGCGCTTCGGGCGGGCGGGAAAATTATGTTTTTCAGCGTCGTAAGACGCGCGGATTGCCAAAGGCAAGACGCAAAAACATCAAAATCGCCCACAAATCTATTTTTTCTTTTGAATTTTTTGCCCCCTTTAATTTCTTATTTTTGGAGGAGAAAAATAAATCACAATGTCTTCAAAACAAAAGACTTGCATCAAAAATGCACCCCGAGTCTTCATCAAGACTTTCGGATGAACTCTTTTTAAAAATCTACCGAACGCTTTTTTCTTTCTTTTCTGCTATTCCATCTACCCGAGATATATGAAAAAGCCTGCGTGTGGCAGGGAGCAGCTGATGTTTCGGCGTGGCCCTTCGCTTTGCTCAGGGCCTGCGTCCTCTTCCTCGCCAGTCTGCCGACCCTTAGGAATCTGAAAGATTCCAAGGACTTTACTTCCGGGAATTCTACGAATTCCACGGGGCAGGCAGGCAAGCTCTCTTCAAATTGCGGCGACGAAAAAATTTTTAAAAGGTGTTTTTATATTTGGGAGGGTGAAGGCAAGCGCATAAAGGACGTTACGAAATACCGATTTATCGGGATGAAGCCGGACGACTGCGATTGCCGAGGGAGGGGATGTCAATTTCAGGGATAGACTTTAAAAAAAGGCAAATTATTCATTTCTCTGTAATGAAACATTTTATAATTTGCTCTTTTCGCCTTTGATGACAATTTATATTTTTTTAAATTCTTTTTAGGAATAAAAGGATAAAATCTGACCTCATGCTTTGTTATTTTATTTTCCTGCCACTTAAAATTTGCAAACAAGGATGGCATCATAAAACCCGACTTTAAAACCTTGTCTACTATCTCCCATCCCGCACCAAAAAAAATATTTTTTGGCTTAGAATTTATAGTTTTAACTTGCGCCCGAAAAGAACATCCTGTACATTGAACATCATACAAAGGATAATTAGGAGGCAACAACATTAAATCCTTATTGCAATTAGGGCATTTTACTAAAGCAACGACTTCCTTTTCCCCTGCAGTGCCAACATGCCTATTATTGATTGTTTTTTTATTATTTTTCTTCATCGACTTTAACCAATACCGTTTACGTTACATTTTTGGAAGCAATGTTTTATAGTCAATCGATTTCCTTTTACTATCCCATTGACACACTTTCATCATCTTTTCTTTCTTCTTCCCGTATCTTAACAAATCTTCTCGATTTCTTACTTTCAACAGATAATCAAGGGACCCAAGTCCAACAGAAGAAATCAAGAAAGATTCAACAGGATCAATTAATTGAGAATATCCCCACAATTGACCTAAATCTTTCAACGTAAGTTGCTTGTCTTTTACCTCAATTAAAACTAATTTGATGCTTTTCCCTCTTTGAAGAACTCCAACAATATCAACTTTAATAGATAACCCTATTGCATCACTAATGTTAATTCCTAACTGATTTAAGAAAACATCAAGGAATTGTCTTGAGGTCTTATGCGTTGTTGTAATAGTATATCCCTTATACTTATCTTTCAAGTAAGATGATAGCCATTTTTCTATATCTGGATATAAATGTTCTTCTTTTTTACTCATACTATGTTTGTTTATAGCCAAAAATTTCTGCTATCTCCGTCCAATGGTTAAAATGCATACCCCTTATTTGTTCTGGAAGAATATCACAATTTTCCATAGGATGAATAGGTCTATTTTTCTTTTTCAGTTGTTTTACTTCCCAATAAAATTTATAGTGTTGCGCCTCAATGTTGCCAATTTGATTTTTAAATTTTTGTTTCTGACTCTCAGACCTGGCATTTGCCATTTTTTCTTTTCGATCCTTATCCCATTCGTCTCTATTAATTTTTGCCAGCTTACTTAAAAGTTCCATTTTATGAATAATCCGAAAGCCTATTTGTTCATATATTTCCGCAAAAACCTTTATTTGATGCTCTTTATTCCAAAACATTGTATGTCCAGTGTTATATTTAGCTAAATTCCCATCACGCATGTTGGGATGCCCCCAATCAATATTGTGAACAGGAATATTAAGCCTTGTAAGCATATTGCAAATATCCGTTACCAAATACCAGTTTACTGGTACTTCGATAAAAACTCTATGTGCATAAGGTTTACCATATGCTTCACCCCCATGACCAATATGGGCAGTTACATCTGATAATCCAATTAAAAACTCTTTCTGAATGTCTTTACTTGCTGAAGCAATAGCAGAAGGAATTCTAAATTCTTTCCATGAAGTTAATGATTTAAAATGTCTATTGATTTCTCTAATTAAAAAATCCTCATTGTTTTTTGTAAATTTTATTAAAGTTTTAGTGCGTTGCTGAACAGTTTTTACAGAAACTCCAATTAATGGCTCAATATTGTTCCTAAAATCATCCAAGCTAGCTTTTACCGAAAGAGTGGCATCTTTACCTGAAACAATTAAATTTTTATGCGGTATTTCAATAATAATATCCGTAGAAGAACGATCTCGAACAATCGTTCCTTTTCCAGCAATCATACCGAGCAAATATGCAAGCTCTGCATTATCCATAAAAACCTCTATATTGAAAACCCTCTGTCAAAATCATCCATATACTCAGCTGGGACTCCAGACCTTATTCGCCCATCATCTTGAGTATCTCCTAATAAAAACCCGTATTCAATTAAATCCCAAATCAAGTCATTATTATTAATTCTTAAGCCATGTACCCCACCTGGACGAGAACTAACAGCCATAGGCTGTATAGGCTGAGGAAGACTAGGTTTATTACCATCAAAATATATTCTCAGCTCGACACCCCATTTATCTGCATCATCATGTAAAATATAGTAATTACGGTCATCTGACTGAGGTGTTTCTCCGGACAATGTTATATATCTTGATTCAAATCCCTGCCTAGACCTTGAATGCATCTCTGCATCAAGTTTGCAATGCCTTGCTGGATTTGCGAGAAAACCTAAAATTTCAAAAAATTCACTTGTATTCATTTTTGACCCTTTTTTCTGAAAATTAATATATACTCATGGACTTTATTGACACGAAAAACATACGGATAACCTAGTGGTTTCATATTGTTATATTCATGCTGTCTATCCCAAATGATAATATCCTCAAAAGTAAAACCTATATTCTGCATCCTAGTTGCAAGATCAGAGTGAAAAGGATAGAACTTATCCTTTTTCCTTATATCCATTAACACCACAATACAATGCCCGCCCACTCTTAAAACTGAATAAACACGAGAAAATATCTCCATAATTTCGTCAAGAAATAAACCATAATCACTAATATTGCCTACATCAATTTTTGAATCGCCATAATTTTTTACTCTTTTTTTATCAGCAGATCGCCTCATATTAAGTATATCCCAATACGGTGGCGATGTAAGGCACAAATCGACAGTATTTAGTTTTACATGATCCGATAATTTCCTGGAATCGTCATTGATTAAAACAGGATCAATAAGTACCTTTGATTGTTTTTTTATATCAGCTAACCGTTTTTTCTGAATATTATAAAACTTTGTTGACAATTCAACGCTTATGGCTTTTCTTTTTTTAATATAAGCTGCGAGCATTGTTGTCCCTATCCCCGAAAAGGGGTCTAGAACAATATTTTTTTCTACCGAATAAATATCTATAATTCGATTGGCAAGGTCCAAAGGAAACATTGCAGGATGAGACAAGCTGCGTTCTTCTGGATTTTTTTTTAAATCTCTCCATATGCTAAACGAATATTGAAGCCATTCCTTACCTGATAACTGATTATATCTCTTAGCCATATCACCACAAACTTCTTGCAGAAAGCATTTCAGCCATACCTTCTTCAATAATTTTAATTTCTTTAGTATTTAATGAATATATTTTATAGACCAAACAATCCAGCTCTCTCATCTTTCCTTTTTTAAGCTTTACATCGTCTAAAGCACGAAGCTCTTTAACTATCTTTATAATTCCTTGCACCTTCTTTCTCTCCTGGGGAATAATTATTGGTAATTGTCCAATATATGCCTTATCAACATGCATTGTGAGACGAGAACAATCAAAAAGCGCAAAAGTTAAAAAATAGTTAAGTAATTTCGACGATAAAAGACCTAATAAAAATAACCCCTGTTCCTCGCTCGATACAATAATATTTGTTATAGTATCTAATGTTATGGTATCATTATCATCAAAATCGGCAATGATCCCTGCCTCAGACGAAAAAATATTCTGCAAAATTATTTTCCTAGATAACAAACTTTTAACTTTAGAAAGACTCTGTGTTTCTAATATTTTATTTGATAAAAATTGTGTTTGAGTTATATGAAATTTTTTAATATCACGACCTCGAATAACTTTTTTTGCATTTTCCTTAGATAAAGAAGTCCTGTTCCCCCCTACAGGGATACCACGAAAAATATTACCATCAACAATTTTGTTTAATATCTGTTTATTCTGTCTCAATTTATCTATCAGAGAATAATCTGCCTCACTAGAAAAAGTGAGCCATCTATCATATTTCACATATTCTGCCTGATTTATCTTAATAGTCTTAACAGATGAAATTTCTATATCCTTTCCTTTTGCAACTTTAATGCGTATTCTGTGATTTTTGGTTGGCTTTATTTTTTTAATGAATAAAATTATCTGCTCACCACGAACATCTTTAAAACTAGCACCAAGATCAAAAATTTCCTCAATCGCATAATTATCAGATATAAAATTACGTAAACGAGCATAAGAATCTACATATAAAATAGACTTAGGCAAAAGGAAAGCTAATACTCCACCATCCTTTAAAAGTTCCATCGAACGCCCTATCATTAAAGATGCAGCATTTACTGGACCATGAATTATTTTTGAATAAACAGAATTTTTAGGATCAAATTCTTTATTTTTGCGCAAGGTAACATAGGGTGGATTACCAACTATAAAATCAAAACCGCCCTTTGCAAAAACACAATTAAATTCCTTTTGCCAATCAAAAGAATCTTTATCAGTCAACCTATTATTAATTAAGCTATTTCCTGCTTTCAAATTAGCTGTTAAAACAGAATCAAAAAAATGCTTTCCACCCGCTTTCTCTGCAAGACAATTACGAGTAAGATTAACAGCATCGGCATTGAGATCTACACCATACAAATTTTTAAGAAAGTCATGACCAAAATGTTTGAACTTATCATATAGACCTATTAAAAATGAACCACATCCACATGATGGATCTAAAATTTTTGACTGCTCTGAAATAGGTAAGTTTTGAATGATATAATTTACAATAGAACGCGGAGTGTAATATTGACCAGTTTTTTTACGTGTAACTTTATCTAATAACTTTTCAAACTCAAAACCAGCTTGATCTATTGAAGTTTTTGGTAATAAATCAAAAATTAACTGTTGTGAGCCAGCCTCTCTTTTTAATGTTATGCGTCCCATGGGACCCCCTTATTAAAAAATATTATACCAGAATTGAATTATTATATCACCCATTAAACAAAAAAACCTTCGCCTTTTCTTGCGAAGGTTTTACTTTTTTATAGTCCAGGTTCCCCCTTCGAAACTCAGGACAATTTTACTATATTTTTAATATACCACTCAAATGTGTGGGTGTCAAGAAATTTTTAATTAAAAGAAATAATCCATTACTTCATACCCTCCCGCAAATCATTAAACGCATCATGAATAGTTCTTCTATTGACGTTAAAGCGTTTAGCAACAGCAGCTTGCGACACAGAATATAAGCCCTTTCCCTCTTCTTTAAGTAATGCCTGGATCAGAAGAAGGAATTTTAAACGCATGGTCAATTGGGTATTTTGTGCCTTTATAATAGAATCAGTCGAGATAATAAAAGACTCCCCTTTAATATCCGTAAGTGCTACGCTGGCATCCCTTCCATGATAGAACTTTACATTTATCAGATTGTAGCGATCTTGCAGATTTTTTAAACTCCTGATCACCTGCCGCCTTAAGGCAGTATTGCTCCAGGTATCCGGCAACCCCAGGCTTAAACCTATGGCCTCCAGGCTGACAAAAAACCCCTGTTTGCCAGCAGCTAAACTATGCGCTAACAGCAAAAGATAAAGATCCATAGCGCGCTCATCATATCTACTAACCATACTGGAGAAGTATCTTTTGTCCAAAAGAAGCGGTTTAGGAATAGTTAAAGTCTTAGGCAGATTTTCTATATAAGCCGGTGTATACGGCCCTTTATCCCGCGGCGTTGAAAGTGTAACAAGGTTTTCAATGCGGGCAAGTTTGACACAAGCAAGATCCTGAGAATCAATAAGCGTAGAAGATTCGAAATTCCTTCTTAGCGCGGCATTAGACCAATTGGCACTGCCTTCAACTATATACCGATTATCTACGATTATAAGCTTATCATGAAGCTTACGGTTAGAGTGTATAAAATGAACTATGCATCCAGCATCCTTTAATTTCTTTAGATAAGGACTCTTAATAAGAACGGTTCCGCTTTTCTCATCATCCTGGAAACGCGTATTAAGATATAAGGTAACATTAACCCCTCTTTGCCTTGCCTCCAATAAATCATTAAGTAAGAGTTTTACCGGATTTACATCACCCTTACCCAGATTTATACTGTACATGGAAATAACTACAGAATCCTTCGCATTATCCAAAAGCTGAATTACAGCCTCTTCATAATTACGGTCTGAAATATCTTTAACCCGCGATAAGACAAAATCATCTGCGGAATATAAGAAACTGGTAGCAAGCGATACTGTAAAGACTAGAACAAGAAATAGAAAAAATCTATTCTTTTTCACCGTGGTTTAGTAATTCTCGCTTAAAATTTCATAGTAGCTTTGCGGGTGTTTACACGCCGGGCACTCTTGGGGTGCTTCCGTGCCTTCAAAAACATAACCGCAGTTAATACAATGCCATTTTACCGCTCTTTTCTTCTTAAATACTTCGCCGGTTACGATATTATTGATCAGTTTTCTATATCTTGACTCATGGAATTTCTCGACCTTGGCAACCTGCTCAAAAGTACGCGCGATTTCCGGAAAACCCTCGTCATCGGCGATCTTGCTAAAATTTAAATAAAGGGTCGTCCACTCCATATTTTCTCCGTTAGCGGCCTCTTCCAGATTGCTCCTTGTATCCTTAATCATCCCGGCCGGATAACTGGCGGTAATCTCTACATCCCCGCCTTCTAAGGCCTTAAAAAATACTTTGGCATGTTCTTTTTCGTTTTCCGCGGTTTCGATAAAAATATCGGCGATTTGCTGAAAACCTTCTTTTTTTGCCGCGCTCGCAAAATAAGTATACCTGTTCCTGGCTTGCGACTCTCCGGCAAATGCCTTTAACAGGTTCTGTTCGGTCTTCGTGCCTTTAATTGATTTTGCCATTCTGACCTCCTTTTATTTAAATATTACCTTTTTTAACTTATATCTTTTTCCATCGGCTGCCCGCAACAGACAAGCTCTCCGCCGCCGACTTTTGTGACGACAACCTCGTTACCGCATACACCGCACCTATATTTTTCACCGACTGCCTCTACGGCCATACACACCTCCTTAGACTATGTTAAAATTACCCCAAGACCGTAAAATATTGTAACAAGTTATTTTATTTGCGCCAACAAGAATTTAATAATACCCTACCACTCAAATCCCGCGCCGACAAAGGCTGCCGATTCCTGCCTTGATTTAAGAAACTTTAAAAAAGCCTCGCCCTGGCCCTTTAATATTTCATGCGAGAGCTTAACCTCGGCTGCCAGTGCTTTATTCTCTGCGTTTTTAAGTTCAAACGTTATTGCGCCCCGGGACGTTACTTTCGCTTCGGCACAGAAGGCAATAGCATGGATTTCTTTATTTTCATATTCCACTTCAAAGCTCAATCCTATCCCCTTCTTAATCACCCAGGTACCATCTAAGGTAATGACCCGTGTTACGGGTTTTCTTTTGCCGGAGGCGCCGATCCCCACCTTATATTTTATACAGTTATCCTTAAATATCCCGACGCCGGTTTGAAACGCAAACACAGAATCCGACTTTTTATCCATATAATAATATAACCGGGCCTTATCTTTTATATCCCAGTACCCTTTAAAGATCAGGGTATGGATTCTCTTTTGCTTTCTTATCATGTCCGCCTTTTCGTATTGATAAATAATACGATGACGATTATTCAATATCCAGGCTCCATTGAATGTAAGGATATCGTGTCTGCCCTGCTGCTTTTTCACGGCAAATGTAATCCGATTATATTTATCCGCCTGCCACTGGCCTTCAAGTTTTAAGGTATAGATTGACTGGGTATTTGCTTGTGTGCGGGTGGACACCGCAAACAGCAGCGAGTTTTCACGTACATCCAGAACTCGGCCCTGAATCGTCAGTTTATCGCTGAGTGTTTGTCTTGCCTGTTTATCGAGGCTAAGGCACAAGCTGTGGTCATCGTTCAAAGACCACTGGCCGTCAAGTTTAACCTGATGGGGAATCTGTGCCTCAGGCGGGATAGGGGCCCGGACAATATAGGAAAGTGAATTATTTTTATCGACTTTAAACCGGCCGGCAACAACATGCCTGAATCTGGAAAGTTTTGTTTTTCTGCCGGTATCTACAATAACAAGTCTATTATACGGATCTATCTCATATTTTATTGTTTCCGGGCTTTTTTTAGGCCTTTTCATAAATACCAATTATTATTTTTTCCATCTATTAGGCAACAGCCTAAGTATTATTACGCGCCTGTTTCAATAGCCCCGGAGACACGCCCAGGCCCCGGATTTCAATGGTTGCATCTTTTAAAAAAATCGCATAGCGCCGGCTTAGCCTTTCATTATTCATTATCCGGTAGGCCGCGTCCACCATACTGTTTGCGGTATGACGCACGACGCCATCCGGCACCCCGCTTGAGGTTTCCGATAAGGTACTCATATCACACTGGTCATTAACATAATCTATGGCCAAAAACCGGCGGTTCCCTGTTTTTTTATCGATCGCTATTTCAGTAGAGAACCAAACCATCTTAGTGATCGCCGCTATTTTAGAGATGATTTTGGCCAGGCCGTACAAACGCAGATTATTGAATTCTTCATATTCTATATGCTCATACCGGTTTTCCTGATCATGCCACCAGCAGGGAATAATCGTATCAAAAACGTTAAAAACCCTAAACCACGCCCGTTTTCCCTCAAGGGTCAAGGGCACAATTTTTTCCTGCAATAAAAAATTATCACCGCGGTCGAACTTTCTGGCTTTGGCGATTTCGCGTATTGTACCGCGGGCATCACGCAACACACCCTGCTGGCCGTATCCCAAGGCGGGTTTAATGACAAAAGGAACCCCTAACTGCTGGCGTTCGGCCTCGCTTAACTTGAAATTATTCGGCTCCCAGTTGCGGACAACAACCGTATAAGGCACGGTAATGCCGGCGTTGACCAGCTCATAATGGATAATGGCTTTATCTATGGCTACCTTAGCCCGGTCCGGGTCATTGACCACTACCCCGCCGGAATCCTTAACCGCATAGCAGATACGCGCATAAAGGTCTCCTGATTTATTATAGCTGGCCTCGGTATCAAGGAGCGTCTTAATCACAAGCTCATCGTGTTCTAGTTTCCTGACGATACTTTTTACGTTTTCATCCGATATCCACAAAAATGATAACTTTTTAGCGGCACAAGCTCCTTTAAGAAATTTCACGAAGTTTTCTTCCAGGGTCCCGCTCCAATTCAAGGCAAAATCATAACTATCCATAATTTTCACGTAACTGCCGCCTCCTCAATGGTCAAGGTTAAAGATTCGCTATCAATCGTTACCGGGATCCCAAACGGCAACGTAACATGCAAGCCCCCGCGCTGCTGCAGGTGTCCGGAAGGAAATCCGTACAATATCGGGATATCATACCCTTTAAATATTTTATCGATGATCCCGCCGATATCGTGTTCTTTACCCGCGGGATTAGTAATCTTTCCGAATACAAGGCCGGTTATTTTTCTAAATACGCCGGCACGCCTTAAGCGCAATAAATACTGCTGCATCGTCTCAAAACTTTCATGCGTATCTTCCAGGAACAAAATACAATCCCGCGGTGCTATGTGATAGGGTAAATTCATGGCTTCAATAATAAGCGACAGGTTGCCGCCGACAAGCCGGCCGCTGGCCTTACCATGCCGGAAGGCAATAAGTTGAAGAAACTTTAATTCCCCTAACGGTTTTGCCTGGCCGCACAGGGTCTGAAGATATTCCAGGGTCAACGGATGCATATCCTGATATATTTCATCGGCAACAACCGGGCCATGGAAGACAACCATATTAGCGATTTTCTGCAAATAAAGCAAAATAATCGTAATATCGCTATAGCCGACGAATATCTTGGGATTATTTCTTATAACTTTTTTATCGAGGTAGGGTATGATTTCAGCAGACCCGGTCCCGGCCTTGGCACAAAATATGGCCTTAACCTGGGGATCGGCAAACATGCGGTTTATCTGAAAGGCGCGTTGTTTATAGTGCCCGGGCTTTGACCAACAGGTATTAAAAATAGCCCGTTCATATTTAATGCTATAGCCTAGGCTGCGCAACATCGCCACGCCTTGCTTGAAATTATCACGATCAAAGGAGCTGGCCGGGGCCACAATACCGATCGTATCGCCTTTAACAAGACATCTGGGCTTTACCGGAGCAATCTTTTTCATAATAAAGCGTCTTTCGGCTTAAATTTAAACTTATTCATACCGCGCTATATCTATAAACATCCTGTACATCGGTTCACTTAGTAGGTTTTATACTGTACAGCATTTTTACCGGTCTTTTTAGCCGCGTACATAAGATTATCCGCGGCCTTAATCATCTCATCTACCGGGAAAAAAGCGTTGGCACACGTAACAACTCCGATGCTAAACGTTACGGATAAAACTTCTTTAGCGCTAATGCTATTGGCCAGGCCTTGGCGAATCCGATCCATAACAATTTTTGCCTGCAGCTCATCTGTTTCGGGCAAGAGCAAGGTAAACTCATCGCCGCCCATCCTGCCGATGACATCAATCGACCGCACACTATTTTTCATTATATTTACAATAGACTGCAATAATTCATCGCCCTGCTTATGCCCATAGTTATCGTTTATTTGTTTAAAGTTATCAATATCGAAATAAGCCAGGGTCAGAGGCCGTTTGAATCTTATTGCTTTTTGCATCTCAATAATCGTCCGCTCCTGAAAATAACGGCTGTTGGCAATCCCGGTCAGGGGATCGGTCTGCGCTAATTCTTTTTCATATTCAAAAGACCTATGCACCGCAACCAAGAAATGGGTAATAATGATAAAAAAACAAAGACGGACTGCTGTATTCCAGAACGGGATGAACTGGCGGCTATAAACATGCCCGGAGGCCATATCCGCCACATACCATACTATCGCGCTGAATATCGATATTAATAACCCGGCGTTTTGCCCGACAAACCAAGACACTAAAATTATCGCCGATAAATAGAAAAGGGAGAAAGACATTTCATAACCCGTAAAGTAATCGACACTGCCCAGCAATAAAACGATTAACACGCCGATCAGAATAATAAACTCCTGGGATAAGTCTTCAAGCGATTTGGGAATCTTCAATTTTCACCTTCTAATTTTTTGATGTTTAAGCTTACACTGCGGGGAAAGATATTCACTATGGAATAAGGCCCCGGTAATGTTATATCCGATGCCGTGATAATCAATTCATAATGCCCATCTTCTGTCTTATTCAAATCATCAATATCGATAATCTTTACTAGAACTTCGATATCACGCTTATCAACAAAATAGAAATTCCGCCGGGGAGCGGAAAGAACGATTTTTACTTCGGGGGGAATGGTTTCTACAATGTTCAAATTCCTGTCCAAGCTAATATGCTGAATAGGCACCTCAAAGGACTTGTATACAACAATTGATTCATGCACAAAGAACCACCATAAGAATACCGAAAGCACAACAATGACAATTTTTTGTTTTAAATTTGCCGTTATAAAATTTCTATGGGGATTAATCTCCTGGGCATCTCCCAGATTTTTATAAAACTTTTCTATTAATTCCTGGAATGTTTTTTTATCTTTTATCATGCTAAGCTTTCCATTCTGATAAATAGAAATTTCTCCGGTTGTTTCTGAAACAACGATACATAAGGCATCGGTTAGCTCTGATAACCCCAAAGCCGCCGCATGCCGGGTACCTTTATCTTGCAATTGATTTATATCTTTTGAAAGAGGCAGGTGACAAGCAAACTGCAAAACTGTATTATCTTCAATAATTACGGCGCCATCATGCCCATCGGAATGGGTATCAAAAATACTCTTTAGAAGGGGCGTACTTAATCTCCCATTAAGTGTAATTCCCCGCTGGATATTCCTCAGCAGCGGATCTTTGCCTTTTAGAACCACTATGGCCCCAATATATTTTTCTGCTAAAAAGAAAGTAGTATCTGTCAAAATATCAATTGGGGATAAGTAATATTGATCCAGTTTTATTTTTCTTAGTTTCGGGGCGATACTAAAAAGAGCAACCTGTTCAAATAATCTTCTAATCTCTTCTTGAAAAATAACTACAATCGCGACTAAAATAACAGCAAAAAAACCCTGCATTAGTGTCGCTACTAATCTAAGCCCTAAAATCCTGACCACTAAATAGGCAAGGCTTGATATAATAATACCTCCAAATATAAAGACTGATTTTGTCCTCTTAAACCAAAGAAAAATTAAATATAGTAAAAAAGAAACTGTAAGAATATCAATGACATCAATGATATGTATGCCTTTTAGAAAATCAAACATAATTTTTAGATTTCCCTCACTCAAAACCATCAAAATAATTAATTTTTTGCCTTTCTATCTCCCTGAAAAAATTCTCTCACCTTCGCTATTATCTGCCGTTGCGTAAGCTTGTCCGAAGGTTCGATACCTCGGATTTTTCCTTCGTATGCCTTTACCTTTTTTATTTCTTTCGCAAATTCCGTTTTCGCCTCTCCCGGGCCAAAAATAAATAGCCCTTTAGCCGTTTTAACGTTCTGGATTAACTGTTGATAGTAATTATGCAGCTGATGCTTGCGCCTTTCTTCCGGTTTTCTCTCGGAAACAGCACTGGTCCCAGACGAGTTGACAGACCGATATCCGCCGGATAAACGGAAATGCGGTTCAACACTTGATTCGATTTTTTTGAGTGAGTCCTTGCCCTCTGACAAGGTAACAACAAAGGCCTTTCCATGATCGACCCAAATACCAATATATTTATCCATACCAGCCTCCTATTCTATTCATCCGGTTTATTCAATAACCCCAATATCTTCCTGCGCCGCTGTTATTGATAGGTTCAAGATAGGAACCTTCATTAATCTTCTCTGTCAAACAAATGGTTTTTTAACGAAATTGTAGTCTTTACCATCTTTCGGAAACCTGTTATTTTATAAAACATTGATAAGGGTTTTGTAGCCTCCGCTAATAATTCATCGAGAACGATGTCCTCTTCTACCTCTCCGACTTCTTTAACAAGCGTTAAACGGTGCATCGAATAAAGGCCGATCACAAACGCCAGAAAAAAGAAAAAGTCCCAATGCCTGAAATCCAATGTTTGGAATACCAGTTCTTTGCCCGGCGACGTCCATCTTAAAGTCCATTCCAGGGAACGCTCCGCAAAGAAATCAGCAAATTTACCGCCCAGGATGGGGGCAATGCTTGCGGCAACGGCATTTACAAGATTACTCGCCGCCAAATAAGCTGTGGCTTGACCCTTCGGGGCAAGTTTTAATCCGATATTGCCCGATGCCAGATTGATCCCGGCGGTAGATATCCCCATAAAAATAAATATGAGAATAAGCAACGGAATAGTTAACAAATATTTTTCGGGCATGGTTGTAAAAGTCCAGGCTAAAATACACAATAGGTACAAAGGACCACTTACCCCCAGAACGGATTTGTTACTGAATTTGTCAGAAAATTTACCCCATACCTTAAAAAATAAAACATTAAAAATCTGGGTCAGAATATTAAGTCCGATAACCATCGACATCGATAATTCGAGCCGTTTCAGCATATAGACCGTGAAGAATGGGACCGCTAAGTTAATAGCAAAATTCCACGACCCCAAAAACCCAAGGAGTTTTCTGAAATTTTCATCCTTAAACGGCGCCTGAAGTATCTTAATAAAATCACGTCTTTCTCCTGTGGGCGGCATCTTCGGCTCTGGTATCTTGGACAGAAAATAAGTCTCAAGCATACCCAAGAGAAATCCTGCGGCAAATAATACCGCATAACCGTACACTTCATACTGCGGAAAGAATTTTGGCATTACATCAAGATAAATACCGGCTAAAAAACTCAACGCAATTCCCATTATCATTGAAATCTTCATTCTTTTGGAAAAGAATGAACCTAACTGATGTTCCGGGATAAGATCCCTCATCCAGGTATTCCAGCTACATCCTGAAACAGCGGCAAAGGCCGTATAGAAAAGCAGACCTAAAAATAAGAATGCCAATCCTCCCTGACCAGAGATCAACAAAGGAATAGTTGCTATTATCAATAAACACGACCGGCTGATAAGACAGGCCACCACACAGATTAATTTTCGTTTCCGGATTTTCTCGATTAAATATATTGCCGGGATTTGTATAATCTGGACCAAAGGAGGAAGGGCGGCTAAAAGACCGATAACAAAGTTCGAAGCACCAAGTTTAAGCGCATAAGCGACCAGGAACACCCCGCCGGTGATTGTCCCCATGGCCTGGTTTGCAATACCGTTTTTAATGACTTGTTTTAATCCATATTGGATTTCCTGTTCTGTTAATTTTTCTTTCGGTTCCCACATAAACCTATCTCCCTAGGCATACTTATCATTAAAACTATTTGTTCTTAAAGCAAAGCGCCATCCAAAACCAATGCGCACCACCAAGGCTAAAATAATGAAGCATCCGAACTTCCGTTCAAGCCTGTTTTAAAAATTAACACCATAAATATCCGACAAAAATATTAAGGGATAAAAACCGCGACAAAGCATATCGGTATTTTTATGATTTATTCCTTTGGATTTATTAAGTAAAAGGGTTATTCCTCTTTTTCCCAAAAATCCTCAGCTTCCTCTTCCATCTCTTCCAGGCGCGTATAATAATCCGGGAATTCATTAAGATGCGCAAGTGCAATTTTCCCGGTTATTAAGGGGTCGTTGTCGGTGACATTCGTCGTTTGATCACACAACCCATGCTCCAACTCCACATCCATGCCCATCCGAAACTGCTCCACGTCAAATTTATCCCACTTTATCCCCAGCTGCTCTCCAATTTTCTGGGCATCATCAGAACTAAAACTTTTTTTACTGCTCATAAAACCCTCCTATCTTGTTTATGCATAACGCACCGAAACTATCAGATCCCCTTTATGGTCACAGGTCGGGCACATCTTACCGATACCTTTTAATCTTAATCTCTGGCCATTTTTCGTGCCGGGATTTATGTTCAGGGTGATTGTTCGGGCATCGCTTAATTTAACTTTAACCTTACCTCCGGCCTGAGCAATGCGGCGGGGAATCCTTATATCTGCGTATGTATCGGTATCATATTTTTGCCCAGGGCCGGCATCGGCAAACTGATGCACGGTATAGCCGCCACGGCCCTGCCTCCCGGGCCCAGAACCCATACCGGAAAAAATATCCGATAAATCATCAAAAAAGAAATAGCGGTTAGATCCTCTCTGCGGCCGGGCCTGGGCGGATCCCGGATTATTAAAATGCCTCATTAAATCCTCAAAATCGAACCCGGTCTGGGAGGCAAAGTCTCCGGAGCCCTGCCCGCTTCTGAAGACATAAGCGCCTTTTTTGTAATCATCGTATTCCTTGCGTCTTTTAGTATCGCTCAAAACATAATAGGCCGCGGCAATATCCTTGAATTTCTCCTCGCATTCTTTTTTCTTTTTCTCCGGCCCCGGGCATCTATCGGGATGATACTTAAGCGCCAGTTTACGGTATGCGGCCTTAACCTCTTGCGGAGAGGCATTTTCATTGACGCCTAAAATATTATAATAATCCTGCGTTTCCATATTTAAATTTTATCAGTTAATCAGTATAAAAAACTGAGGCCGCGCTTATTCCCGGCGCCTTCCCTTTTTGGCCACAAGAAATCCTGCGATAAAACCAATAAACATAACAACCGGCAAAAGGATAATCCTGGACATGCTAATTTTCCAAAATAAAAACCGCATGGAAACAACCTGGGTATTCTGCAGCAAAATAATTAATAATAACGCGCCCAGGATAAATAGGGCAATCGTTTTGGGTTTCATAAACGCCCCCTTTTAATCATTACATCCACTTTTTTCTTCTAAAATAAAACAGCATGCCGAACCCAACAACAGCCATGAAGCCTAACAGCGAAAAATACCCCCAGCGCCATTTTAATTCCGGCATAAATTCAAAATTCATCCCATAAATACCGGCGATAAACGTCAACGGGATAAAGATCGCCGCAAATATCGTCAGGACCTTCATTATTTCATTCATCCGGTTGCTTACACTGGATAAATACACGTCCAACATGCCCGAGACCATATCCCGAAACGTCTCTATTGTATCAATAACCTGTATCGTATGGTCATAGAGGTCGCGTAAAAATATATGCGTCCCCTTTTTTATAAGTTTAGACTCACCGCGTTCAAGACCGCCTACAACTTCACGTAAAGGCCATACGGATTTTCTTAAAAATATCGTATCCCGTTTTAAATTATGAATAGCCTGCAGGGTTTGCGGCCGGGGATCAGTGACCAGCTCTTCTTCCATGCCTTCTATTTTTTCACCAAGCTTTTCTAAAATAGCAAAATAATTATCGACAACCGCATCCAGAAGGCTGTAGGCAAGATAATCCGCCCCCATTTTTCTGATCCTTCCTTTGGCATTACGGATACGCTCACGAATCGGGTTAAACACATCGCCTTCTTTTTCCTGAAAAGATATCACATAATTAGAGCCGAAGATCAGGCTCACCTGCTCTGAAATTATTTCTTTTTTCAAATCATCAAACATAAGCATTTTTAAAACCACAAAAATATATTGATCAAAATCTTCATATTTAGGACGCTGCCCGGTATTAACGATATCTTCCAGCGTTAAAGGATGCATCTGGAAATTATTGCCGATCTTTTCAATAATATCCAGATTGTGCAACCCGTCAATATTAACCCAGGTGACCGTGGGGGTATCTTTAAACGGGAAAGTCTCTTCAATATTGATAATTTCTTTTTCGTGAAAATCCTTATCATCATAATCCAGTACTGATATTTTTACCTTATCTACCTTCTTTTCTCCGATATGAACAAGCTCGCCGGGTATATAGCCGACAGTTTTTGAAATCTTTTTAATAAACCGAACCATTTTTTACCTCCTGCCTTAACGCAAGGATACACTGCCCCCTAATTTTAGTCCATATTATACCAAATTATACCTAAAACAACATCTTTTAGATATACTAATTTATTCCCCCTGTTTTGGGTAAATGCTTCTTTATTTATCTTGCATAGATGGGATAGAAAAGAGATAAGACAATACCGTGCAAATCCTTGAGGATAAAGGATCGCAGGTCCGGTTAAAAATCCGGGATAGACCTTTTATATAACTCTTTTGTTTTAAAGGTATTATACTTTATTTTTCAGCCAGATATACCTTATCATTTTCATGCACACGCTGTGAAACCTTGATGCCTATCTCTTTCGGCTTTTGTGCCTTTGAAATCGATTTGTGTTCTATCTGCATTGACTTTACAACTTGAGTAAAATCATCATGCGCCCCTTTTATATGAATTTTATCTCCGACCTTAAGCTCAGCCTTTAGCTTAATAATGCCTACTTTTATTTTTCCAAAGTGATGGGTAATAACCCCGACCAGCTTTTCTTTCGATTTTTCCTTGATTGCCTTAACCGGCTTCTTTGTTTTTTTAGTTTTTTTACTTTTACCGACCCGGGCTGTACTTTTTTTCTTTTTCTTAACTGCCGGTTTTGCCTTGGACTTACCGGAAACTGCTTTTTTACCTGTATTGTCTTTACCTATTTTCTTGAAAAAATTCATTAACCCCATAAGTTACCAGCCTCCTTTCCCTTTAAAATATGTGATTAAAATTAAAATTTAAACCGGACACGCGATTCTACTTTCTGATAATCTTTATTATCCACATTATGGTACTGGACATCAAATAAACGCAGATTCACATCAAGATTTTCCGTAACCTTATATCCAAACTGCAGTTCATATTCCTGGGACCGGCCGCCGTTGCCGGATGTAAAATCATAATGATTATCGCCATAAACAAAATGCGTCCAGAACCTATCAAAACTAAATTTAACCTTAGTAAAATATTTATCGCTGCCGGCATTAGCGTATTCTTTCTGCTGGTCGACCAAGGTAAAGTAATCACGCAGCCAGGCGGGTTTGTTTAAAGAATCGCCCTTGTCAAATCGGGCATAACCTGCGGTGAATTCAATGGGTCCTTTGCTTACAAACGGAAAGACGGCAAAATTATCAGAATCGCTGCTGCCTGTAATATCAGCCGCAACATGATAATAATCAATTCCGGCGCCATAGGCCAGTTCCCCGCCTTCTGTCTTTTTTTCAATCTTTGTATCCAAGCCATAAACACCGGCATACCCATCTTGATGCATGATATAGGGATTAAACATCAACATATCCCAAGGCTTGTATTTTCCTTCTATGAAAAAAAGATACGGCTTAGAACCCCGTCCATAGGTGGCTTCTGAATCAAGATCCTGGGCATCATTAGTCCGGCCAAAATCCTCGCCGTCATCGTAGTCAATTTCGGCAAAGCGCCTGATAACACCGGCGATAAACCCCAAATCCGTAATTTCATTAATGGCCACATACGCCCCTTCGCTTTGGGTATCGTCGATGTGGCTGAGCTTGTCATGGTCCCAGCGGCCGATGGTTAGGCTTGAGCCTTCGGCAAAACCGCAGTTTAAATAAAGCTCCGGCAAGGTATAGGGGGATTCGATATCCGATTCAAACGGGTCACTCGTACTGTTATCATGATCGGAATATAATTGACCATGGGCAAAAAAACGCGCGCCCATCTTCAAACGCTGCCACTGTTGCGTCTCATATTTAAGCGTTAAGTAACCTGTAGCCCAGCCAAAATCTGAATTAACGGCTTCGGCATCTGTAAATTCAAAATATGAGCCAATTGCGCCTTTGACCGCAGCATTACTAAAGGCCTCTTCGATGGTTTGCGCCTCTTCGGCTAAGCATGCAAAAGATACAAATATCCCTAAGCCTATTATTACCACTATCGACAAATTAACTAAATTAAATCTTCTGGGCATTACTTAATACTCCTTTTTCAATCTTGACTAAATGATTTTAATATCCTATTCACGATCTTTCGGCTTGGCCTGCCATTCTTTTGTTTCAACCCACCCATTATTGGCATCGGGAAAATAATCAAATCTTGGAATATATGGTTTAATGTCGATCAACGGTGTACGGTCAAGAATATCTATGCCCTCTACTTCAAGAATATTTCTGTTTCTTTTCAATAACTTGACTATAGATATTCCGATTCCATTTGGCCGACACGGATGACGGGAAGCAAAAACACCATGCGGCATATCATCTAAGAATGTCGGACGGGACAATCTTACTTCTGCAGCCTGGTCAAAAATATAGAATAAGATGATATGAGAAAAAGTTTCAATCGTCTCTAATCCTTCTTCATATTCGGAAAATAATTCTATTCGGCCTTTTCCTTCCGGCGCTGCCTGACCTTGGATAGGACATTCGTCTTTTGTTTTATAGGGGCTATGAATAATCCCTATCTGTTTCATTCCAAATTTCATTTTATCCTCAATAAAATCTATATAATTTCTTAAAAAATTTTAATATCATCCTAAGATGCTTGCACGTTCGGCCAGCCGAAAGCACTAATGCAGAACAGCCTTTTATTTATCTCCAATGGCAGCGCCTTATTTTAGCCCCTTTATTAAGCTTTTTATTATATCAACAAAATCTATCGCATTTCTATAAATTCTTTCCGCATCCTTTTGAACAATAACCGAATCAGCCTTATACTGTGCTGTATTTCTCTTGGATTTGGCGGCCCACATTTTATTAACATATTCTTCGTCAAGCCGTTTCGCAGATTTGATTTTCTCGATATCTTTTGATTCTATGGCTTTTTCTTTTAAAACAAAATAATATTCCAATCCCTCAATAAGACTTTCATGGCTTTGGGCCTTTATCCCTATGGCAGCCAACGCAGCTGTTGCCGCATGAAACATTGCATAATATCCACAGCTTATAGCTCAATCATACCCGATATAATCGGTGCTTACTTTTAGTCCTTTCTTGGCCTCTTCGTCTTTTGAAACTTCCATAAGCAAGGAACCTGTTTCGATATTATGCCTTGCCTTATCAATGTGATATTTTACCAACGCTGTGATTGCGGAATCTATCTTTAAATCACCGTTATCAAAATACCCTTTTACTTTTATCCTTAGTATTTCATTTTTCAAGTTACTCATTTTATCGACTCCAGTATTAGTTCCCAGAATTTTTCTGCGCCAAACAAAATTATTTTATTTTTTAAGATTTCGTTAGCCACATTATGCTCTTTGTCCTTCAGCATCGTTAATAGATTTGTCGGCTCGGAAACCATAGGATTTATTTCAACGCCAAAACTTCTCGATAAAGCAGCACATTCAGTATCTATGGTTTCATCATATTTATTTTTCGAAGGAACAAGAATAAAAAGGTCAATATCACTTTTTTTGGAGTCTGTGCCTTTGGCTAAAGAGCCAAACAAAATAACGGATAATAGGTTAAAATCCGTCTTTTTGGGAAGCACCGAAAGAAGCTTTTCGACAACGAAGAATATTTTGTCTCTTTTCTTCAGAAAATCTTCGGCTATCTGATTTGATATTTTTACAAAGCTTGTTTTTACTTCGGGGTTATTGTAGTTAGGCTTGCAATATTTACGATTTGTACGCTGGTTGATAACCAATATGCCCTTACCTTTCAGTTCTTCGACCTGCCCATGCACATAGCTGTAAGATATATTCGTCTTGTTAGCTAACTCGTTTATTGTGAATTCAGCATATAGGTCATTGTAAAACAGTTTTATTATTTTATCTTGCATTAGAACCTCCATTATCACTTTTGGTGATAAGATTATCACCAAGACTGATAAATGTCAAGAAAAATCTTTAAAAGGGGAATAAGCGAAGCATATTTCAGATAGACGGTGAATTCCTTTGTTAATCTTAATAGCTGAAAATTGACATCTGTCAAGTAGATGTCAACCATAAGTTCAATTATTGAATTTATGGAAATTGAGACTTATTTTTCTATTTCTTCTTCTACCTCTTTAGCGCCTTCGTTATAAAACTTTTCTTCATCAGGGGCAAGTTCTTTCAAAAGCCTGAGAAATTCTCCGGCATGAACACGTTCCTCGTCGGCAATATCCTTCAGCACCTCTTGCGCTAATTTGTTATCGGTTGATTCGGCAAGCTGCATATAAAGCTGAATTGCCTCATACTCTGCGGCGACCATAAACCTTATGGCGCGGATCAACTCCTCGTTTGTAACCTTACGGTCTTTCTTAAGACCGGAAAACGGACTTCCGAATTCAGGCATGACGACCTCCTTTTATTTAAATATTACCCTTTTTTTACCCTTCTATTTTTTCCATAGGCTGCCCGCAACAGACAAGCTCTCCGCCGCCAACCTTTATCACCGTGACCTCGTTACCGCATATATCGCACCTATATTTTTCACCGACCGTTTCTACGACCATACACACCTCCTTAGACTATGTTAAAATTACCCTAACGCTGTAAAATATTGTAACAAGTTATTTCATCCCCGCCAACAAGAATTTAATAATCCCCCTACCACTTTTACAATTTCCGGACTTTTTTTAGGCTTTTTCATGAATTTACCAGGGTATGATCTTTAGCTGCGGCAATTATAAATAGTGTTCCTGTATTTTAGCGTTATGTAAACGCACTACTTTATCCGTAATCTTCTTCAAAAAATCATGGTGATGAGAAATAATTATTTTAGCCAAAGGAAGCTTGGCTAAAATATCAAGTATGCGGTATTCACTATCTTCATCCAATCCATAAGTAGGCTCATCTAAAAGCAAGACTTCCGGCTCCATCGCCAGGACCGTTGCCAATGACACCAGGCGCTTTTCTCCGCCGGAAAGCTTATAAGTAACACGGTTTTTATACTCGGCTATCCCCAGGGATTCTGTGGTTCTGTCCACGATCCGAGATACTTCTTGCCTGGACTTTCCGAGATTAAACGGCCCGAAAGCTACATCTTCGGCTACGGTCGGACAAAACAACTGATCATCCGCATCCTGGAATAATAAACCGACTCTCTTTCTTACGTCCAGAAAATCTTTTTCTTCTTTTCTTTCTTCGCCAAAAATCTCAATGATACCCGAAGACCGCTTTATCAGCCCCACCACAAGCTGCAGCAAAGTGGTTTTGCCGCTCCCGTTTGCGCCAACAAGCCCTACACGTTCTCCTTTTTTTAGTTCAAAATCAAGCCCGTTAAGAACAAGTCTCTGCGGATCATATCCAAAGCAAACATTTTTAAAACTGATCACAATATTATTCATATTAATAGACATTCCGCTCCTATCAAGATTGAACAAAGCATCCCCAGCAATACGCTGGCTGCTGTATCTGTGCGATGCCAGTGAAAGTGGTCAAACATATAGAAATGCCCGTTAAATCCGCGGCATTTCATCGCATCAAAAATTCGTTCCGACCGATCAAAGCTTTTCACTAGAAGCATTCCCACTAAATAAGAGTAGGTACGGTATGTATGCACATTCATCTGCGGCTGAAATCCTCTGATTTTCATTGCCTGCACAAGACGCTGGTATTCCATAAATAGCACATCAATATACCGCACGGTGGTTAGAAATAAATGGGTCAGTTTATCCGGAACTTTTAAGTGATTCAATGCATGCCCCAAACTAGTGCTATCAATCGTAGATAAAAATGCCGATAGCCAAAGCAGCAGCGTATTACTTTTCAATGCTATCACGCCAACACCCATTCGGCTTTCTTCTCCCGTCAATAAAAAAAGCAGCAGAACAAAAACATTTAGTTTCACAATCCGCTTAAATAACATTTCCTTAGGCAATCCGGCCACAAGAACCGATATCAATGCACAGGACAATGCCATGATAAGTGTTATCAGGTTTTTACTGCCGACCACAATAAAAGAAAAAGTAAGCGCGGTAATTATGCGCAGCCGCGGATCAATCTTATGAATTATAGAATGATCATCCACCCGATGAACAAAAACCATAGTTATTTATCTTTCTTTTTTAAAAATAGTGCCAGTAACCCCATTATTCCAACGATATAGCCGATGCCCCCGATAATATCCCGCATGCGAATAGTTTCTTCATATTGCTCCAGTTGTTCCCGTAAGGGACGAACTTGCCGGCTTACAATCTTGCTAATAATCTCTTCTGTAAGCGGCTGTTCTGATAAAACAGCCGCACATGAATCTTTCGTACACAGGTTCCCAAGCTCAGACATATCCCCGGATAATTCTTCACGCTCTATTATAAAACGCGCCCTGTGCCCGTCGCCGGTATCAACTAAAAAAATATGGCCGCAATTATGCTGGATTGTATACGCAAATTTTCCGATATCATCAGTAACTGTTTGCCCGAGATGATTATCTTTTGCATCAAGCACAGATACTATTACATTCTGCGCTTTCCCTCCTCCCGGAAAATAAACCGTACCGGTTACCATATTGCCTTCTGCTGTAGCAAAAATTTTAACCTTATGTGCAAACGCATCTTGCGTAAACAACAACACAACACATAATAATAAAACACAATAATACTTACGCACTACTTTTCTCTTTCTTTTTTACCTCCGGCAGCATTTCCGGACGCACTTTAGCAAGAAACGAAACAATTGACCCCGTAATAAATCCTTCAATAATCATCACCGGCACATGGCTGATTATTACCAGTTTAGCCACAGTAATAAACCCTTTGCCGCAAGTAAAAAGCGCGGCTGCAACAAAACATGCGCTCAGGACTATAGAAAGCGCTCCCAAAAACATTCCCAGCCAATATTGGGGCACAGTACCGGCTAGTGCACGAAAAATATAATAACACAGAAGCGCGGGAACCGCCATATTGAAGGTATTCAGGCCCAAAGATGTCAATCCGCCAAACCCAAAAAATACAGCCTGCAAAAGCAGGGCAATAAGCATTGCCGGAAACACCGACCAGCCCAGGAGTATGCCCATCAGGCCGTTTAATACAAGATGTACACTTGAAGGGCCTAATGGAACATGTATAAGTGCGGCAACAAAAAAAGCGCTGCTTAATACTGCTACTACCGGGATCTGTTCATAGGCAAGCTTGCGCAGCCCGTTTGCAACCCCGGCGGTAGTAACTATGGCACTGGCAGTAAGCACCGGTGCAGATATTATTCCTTCGCTTATATGCATTTACTAGGCTCCGATTATTTCATATCCCGGGTCTGTACCCAAATAAGCGCTCCGAGTTCGACATCAACCATTTTACCTTCCGGATTTTTCATTTTCTTATCTCCATCGATCAACGCCGCAAAACACCACCATCCGGCTTTTGGCATCACATATGAAAACATTCCGTTCTGGTCAGCTTTAATTACTTGCGTTACATAAGGATCCGACGGAATTTTAACCTTATTTCCTTTATTATAGTACTCTACCTCTATTTCTGCAAACGGAACAGGTCTCCCGTTCTTTTTTACAATACCGGCAAAAGCATTCCCGGTCCACAATCCGTATGGCCGGACAAGCGGTTCTATCTCTACCGGAAAACCAACCAGCTCATCCCAGCCCTCTTCGGCGCTAAAAGCATCCACAACAACCTTTGTGTAATGTATAATCATTTTTTCTTCTGCCGGTTCCCAATAAGGTGCCGGTTCCAGAAAAAAGATATAATCTGCAGACGCTTTGATTTTGTAATCACAGGTATAGGCTGTTTTGCGATCAATTTTTTTAACCACCAGACTCTCCTTTAAATCTTTCTTTGCGCCATTGGCAAAAACGCCGAATTGTACGGGTCTGCCCATTTCCATGACCGGCCCCTGTTCCATGGGATGCGTAAATATTATATCTAAATTTACTGTCTTGCTGTCTGCTTCAGACACAATATCATCATCCGGAATAAGCACCTGGAAATGCGCAAAAGCTTCTGCCGGAACAAGCAACACACAAACCATGCTGAATATTAAAATTCCCTGTCTCATTTTTTTTCCTTTCTTAGAAGTCTATTTGTGTTCGAATTCCGCCAATTACTATGGTTGATGTTCCGTTTGCCGCATCTTTACCATAAGGATTAGTAATCATCTGAATATCCGGGGTTATAGATATATTTTCATTCACCTTAAAATTGTAATAAAGCTCAAGGTGCCCTTCTGTCTTGGCCTGCAAATTCCCGGCCTTTTTATATTCATCAGAAGGATTGATTAATCCGTAAGCAAAACCGATCACATCTCTGTCTCTTCCCCATAAAGCCCCTCCCAGCTGAGTTCCAACACTGTATGCACTTTCCAGAGAGAAAGTTGTTGTATCCAAGGCAGCATCATCCTGCTGCCAGCCGGCGCGCAAAAACATTCCGATATCATCGACAATTTCCTGGTCACAGCTTATACCAAAACCGCCGGCTGATTCCTTAGTCTGGCTGGCATCGTCCCATTTGGTATGTACAGCCTCGTTCTGCCAAAAAAGAAGACGGTAATTTCCGTTTCTGTCCATTAATTGCGGTTTAAATATGATTTGTGTGCCGAGAAAAGGGTGATCGCCGATCTGCTGAAAATCAGCATCCCCGTCAAACACTGTTAATTCGATATCCACCATTTGCGTAAGTACAGCACGGCCCCGGATACCAATCGTATTATCCGGAAATTCGATAACCGCTGAATTGCGAAAGATACTTCCCAAAAATTGACCGCATTCATCATTGGCATATTCGTTGGTATCAAGATATACGGTGGGGTCAAGTTTTCCAAAGGTCAAAATAAATGTATCATCGAAATTTTGCTCATACCACAGTTCAGTTAAAGTAAGCGTGCCGCCAGAGGCATCAACATCGCGGTTAACATTAGAAAATACCTCAAGATCATCAGTAACCCCGTTTCCCTGTCCAGTCTCAAAATGCACAAACCCGATACCGCCATCATCGAATTCTTTTTCCAGCTCCAAGTCCATAGAATAGGCGGCATCCGTTGTATCATTGCCTTTATACCCGATAGCCGTACCATTGGCATTGCTTGTGCCCTGGATCACCATTGTCGCACCAACCCCAAGATTTAACCCGTCTAATAAATTCGTTTCTTCTAGCTTCTCTTCCAGTGCCGCCACCCTTTCTTCCAGGTCATTACCATAGGCAAACACATTATTGCCTGCACAAAAAACCAATATACCGGTTAACAAAAATACCATTTCCTTTTTCATCATACAACCTTCCTTTTCTGCTAAAAAAAACATTTTCCTCTTCTCCTATTTACCGTTACCGCACCGATACCGGCACACGACATAAAGTAGCACTTCCAAGCTTAATCATAATAACACATTTTTTAAAATCGTGCTATCTGAAAGCAAAAAAAATAATATTGGGCTACACCACCCCCCTTCCAGTACTTGACATGCCTAATGCTCCATGTTTTACTCCTTTAACAGCCCTTAAAGTATTCGCTAATTCTTGAGCATCTTTGGGCCTGCCTTTTAGAGCAATTATTTCTAAACAATTATTGTGATCGAGATGGATATGCTGCGTTGAGATTATTAGTTTTTGATACTTATGTTGGATCTCCATAAGTTTATTAACAAGCTCTCGGCGATGATGGTCATAGCTAAGAATTATTGCCCCGGCAATTTCCTTTCCTTTTTGCCATTCTTCCTTTATTAGTTCCTGCCGAATTAAGCCGCGAAAGGCTTCCGAACGGTTACCATACTTTCTTTCCTGGACAAGCTTATCAAACTTATCCAATAAATTCTTGGGCAGTGAAATACCAAACCTATAAGTCATCGCCATCCTTTGTTTCCGTATTACATTTCTCAAAATAGTAACACATTTAAATTTATCTGTCAAGTTTTTTCTGCCATTTTTGTCTTCCGGCTTTAAAGATTCCTACAAAAACTAATACCACTCCTAGAAAAAAAGAAATCGCCGGCCCTACAGAAAAATCAAAATGATGTGAAAATAAGATCCCCGCGATTATTGCTCCGAAGCCGGCCATCCAGCTAATAATCAACCGTTTCCCCCAGTTTGCAGAAAAAAAGGCGGATATTGTTGCCGGGATAATCAGGCAGGCAAAGATTACCACTACCCCGCCAATGCGCACAGATATTGTTATCACAATACCAAATAATGCGTAAAAGAGAAAATCCCACCATACGACCTTTATCCCCTTACTAAGCGCGCCTTCGTAACTATCAGATATTTCCCTAAATGGCTGCCGAAAAAGATAAAAACAAAACCCAACTGCCGAAAAAACACACGCGCATAATAGAAAATCTTTCCATGTTACCCAAAGAATACTTCCCGCTAGCATCTGCTGCACATGAAGATGCCCTCCCGGAGTCACACCAACCAAAAAAAGTGCGGCAGCAGCGGCAATCGCATAGGAAACACCAATAACCGCTTCTAAAGAAATCTGTGTAATTTTTCTGCGCGCAAAAGAGTAAAATAAGGATGCTGCCAATGTAAATCCAAACGCGCAAGTATAACCAAGCAGCGAATCCTCATATGTTCTGAAAGCAACATGAGCAACAATAGCACCTACTGCCGCGATCTGCGCCAGAGCAATATCGATAAAGATAATTTCTCTTTGTAAAACATGGATGCCCATATATCCCAAAATGGCAATCATGCTCAGACAGACTAAAAACGGCTGCGCAAAAATTTGTATTATATTTAGCATTATCCTTTTTCCGTTGTTAATAAGATACGAATAATCACCGCACAAACAAAAAAAGCTCCCAGAGATAAAACCAAAGCAGGCCCATACGGCAGATCAAAAAAATATGCCGCAAAGAGTCCGATCAGACAAGCGCAAAGGCCTATGCCCCATCCAATTACCACCGCACTAATCCATTTTTTCGTAAACATCGCCACTATTGCCGCGGGAATCATCAAAAACGCGTAAGCCAGCAAAACCCCGGCAATCGGAACGATAAGAACTGTAATAACCCCCTGAGTTGTGAAAAATAAAAAGTCCCAAAATTTTTCATTTTTAATTTCTAGTTTCTTTTCCGTTAAACCAATAAATTTATCACGAAATTTATAATGAAACACGAGCAGAACGATATAAGCAATGACAGTTACGATAATAAACGGCCAGGTCACCCATAACATACAACCTGAAAGAGTTTTGGTAACATAAATTTCTCCCCCAGGAATTTTATCAGCCAAAAGAAGAGATATCACAAGAGCTAAAGCGTACATAATACCAATAACCGCCTCTTGCGGTATCAATCGATTTTTAGGCTTAATTACAACCAGCAGCGCCGCACCTATAAGTACCGCTATCAATGAAATTAAGTAAGAACCTCCTGTGCCGTATTGAATCCCGATACCGATGCCGACCAAAGCGCCAAAGGCTGCCAGTTGATCAAGCACAAGATCAGAAAAAATAATTGTCCGCCTGATCACATGCAGCCCGATATAAGTGTGTAAAATCAGCACCACCGCTAAAAATATAACCTGCATAGAAAAAAATCGCAGAACTTCTGACATCTCATTCTCCATTCATATCCTGGGATACTATTTCATTTTCTTCTGATACACGGAAATAAGGCTATCAACCCAGCAATCAACCAGTTGAAAATAATTATCTATCCCTGCCGCTCCACCTACATAAAGAGGAACAATCACTGCCTCGGCATTTACCCTGTTCGCAATAGTGCAAATCCTTTGTTCATCAAAGTAATTTGCCGCCAAGATAATTTTAATCCCCCTCTCTTTCATCAGATTAACAAGATTTGTTACATGTTTAGGCGAAGGTGGAATTCCCGGTTTTGGCTCTATAGTTCCCGCCTCTTCCAGCCCAAAAAGCTTAAAAAAGTAAACCCAATTCTTGTGATACACAACAATAGGGGTCTCGCGGAAAATCAGCATTTTTTTCATCCAGCCGCCAAGATAATCAATAAGCGGTTTATTCTGTAATTTTTCTTTTTCGAGAAAGGAAAGTAATGTTCCTTTCTCTGCCATATCACACAAAACTTCACTGCCAAGAATTTGAATAAGTTCTTTTCCAAAAAGATGCCGGTCCATTTCATCAAGCAAATTCTTTAGGTTCGTCTCATAAATTTGCTTTCCTGCCGGATCATTCTTAATTAACCCGGTTGCGATATTGCGGGCAGCAATCTTCATATTGATGGGGCTAGAGCTAATATGCGGATTGCCGTAAACATGCACTCCACCTTCGATCCTTGACATCGTCTTTGGTTTCTCCAAAAGTTTCATCCCCTGCGCTACTGAAACATATCCAGGTTGTCCACTGCGAATATGTGTGTTGCCCGATTTATTCACAATGGTCGGCAGCCATAACTCAAGATCCAATCCCGTTGAAATCAATATATCCGCATCCCGGACAAGGTTAACAAAAGACGGCTTAGGCCGGATAAAATGAGCATCCTGATCACCCCTTACAATAGCTTCTACTTGAACCCGTTCAGCTCCAATAGTCTTAGCAAAAACCGCATAATCCGGCAAAGTGGTTACAACCTTTAATGGTAACCGCGCCTGGCCCCAAGTAAAACCGGCAGTGATAATTAATAGGATTCCTAAGAAAATCCCTATATTTCTAATCATAGTAAAATAACCCATTTAACCCTCCTGATTAATAACGTTCGTGCTTATGCGGACCAGCCGCGAATATTACCTGTATCATCAACACATCTTCATCTGCTTCTATCTCTTTGTCTTCCAGATGGTTATATTCCAAGCGGCATTTAACAAAAGGGCTTTGATGCCAGGTAAGATAAGGTCCTATCTGCCACTGAGACGCGTTATCAGATGTTACTGCCAGAGGAGATAAAGACAACCCGGAAACATCCGCATAATCTTTAGTATCCGGTTTATAAAAATCTCCCCGTATACCAATCTCCACTGTACGGGAAACCTTAGATTGAAGATAACTATAAGCTCCCCATGCTGCCAGATTATCCTTACCGGATCCATCCGGAGCCAAAATGTCCCGATTAAGCAAATACATTTCGCTGCGCCATACTATGTTTCGATAACGCATTTTCTCTGTGGGTTCCCATAACAACGTCATATCCGCGCCAAAAACAAATGTTGATAAATCTTTATACTCATTATCCGATGATGTCGTCCATGTATCATTCCTACCCATTAAACCACTTATCCCAAACTCAAGATAAGTATCCTTAGAAATATCCCGGTAATTTTTATAATGGGATAAAAAACATGGTATATTTTCGATATTCCCCGAAAATAAGCGGTCATTTTCTCCATTAGTCAACTGAAGGGTTATCTCCTGCGAAGCATTGCCCAAAGCAGGCAGATTCCAGTCAAGAGAAACACCGCTTTGATTAAGCCCTCCCGAACCAAAAACTTGCCGCAAAGCTAAAGGAAAATCTACCTGATCCAACCCATGTTTATGCCAGCGGTTGACCACTCCAAACTGCTGCCTGAATTTACCTAAAGTCAGGTTAACATCTCTTAAAATCCCGTACCGGGTAAAATAAGCTTCTCCCAAAGAAGCACTGGTCTCAGTTACCGGAACTGCTGCCTTAAACCGAGTATAGGGATCCAAGTAAGCTTCAAAATGCAAACCCAAATTCCGAAAATTAAAATCAAAACGCTGTCTCTGGGCATCATTATCCTGCCATAAACTTATCATATCTCCGGTCACGCTTATTTCCGGATTAAGCTCTTGTAAGGCCAGCCCCCTTTGTTTAAATACGGTTTCCTCAGATTCTTCCTGTTCTTGCTTAGCTGCTTCAAGCTCTGCTATCTTGCGTAAAGATTCAACCTCTTTATCAGTTCCGGCTGCGCTAAAATTTGCTCCCTGGCCTTTTCTAATCTCTCTTTTTAAAATATTAATTTCATTTTTGTATGTTTTTTGCATTTTATCCATCTGCGCTTGCAAATCCAAGACTTGTTCTTTTACTTGCCCAATCTCTTCCTTATTCTGCTCTTGGGCTAAAACACCTGGTGTTAATTTTAAAAACAGCATAAGCATAAATATCAACAAATATATTGTTTCTTTTTTCATAATCTTACCTTTCCAATAGAGATAAATTAGATTTATTTAAAGAATAAGCCGGATAGACATTCATTAAATAGTTGCAGACTTTGATGGCGGGGCACGGCTAAAAAAAGATCGATAAAAAATTTCATGATTGGACTGCTGACAGAAATGGGCTGTTTTAGCAACTACTCGCAAACTAACCCGTAACAGACTTAAACCATCACTAATAATACCAAAATACGCCTTAGCCAGAAACTCGCATGCCGGACAATCTGTATGCTGATCGTTTGACTTTTCATCTTCCGGACAAACATCCTCTGCCTGTTTTTCATGAAATTTACAATGCTGTTCTGAAAATAAAAAATGGGAATGCAAGATAGGATTAAACGACGCGAGAAAAAAATACGCGAAAAATCCAACAATAAATATACCTATAGTTAATTTATCGCAAATTCTTTTCATCTTGAACTAATTACGGTTAACAGCCGAACTCATTTCAAACTCACCTGGTAATAAACCTTGTTTTCATCCGTTTTGCCGCAAAATATTCTTTGGTGAACTTCTTTGCCAATTCCGCATTATAGGATTTGCAGGAAAATATATTAATATAAGCAGTCCCCCACAAATCCGAAAAATGCCCGGTAATAGAAGAGGTTTCAATCAACTGAACTAATGAATATCCTTTGGTATATTCAGCGCGCTCTCCAAAATACGGCAAAAGTATTTTACCGTATTTTTCCATTTTTATCAACTCGCACAGTTTATCCACATACTCTTTTAATTTCGCCCGAGAAGTAATTACAGTCCTATCGCATCCTTGAAGACTCATCATTAATTCATAACCGTAAATTTTACTCATTATGCTTTTCTCCCTCCTATTACCACAAACCCGCCTTTGCCAAAGCCTTCCCGGGGCCTTTGCGGCGCATTCATTTCCTGGGGCAAGTTAAATAAAGTTTGATAATAAATAAATCCATCAAATCCTGCGCATTTAAGCAAGTCTGTTAATCCTTTGACGCTGAAAAAATTAGCTTGTTTGTAAAATATACTCTTCTTTTTTTGATAAAATTTTGCCAAAAAGTTATCTTTATCTATTATGCCGATTACAATTTTCCCTTTTTCTCTTAAAACTCGATGCGCCTCTTTTAAAACTTTCAAGGGATTCTTAACAAAACATATGCTGATAATAATTACCACGTGATCAAAAACAACATTCTTAAACGGTAATTTTTCACCGATACCTAACCACGTCTTTATCCCTCTTTTTCGGGCAATCTTAATCATCTCTTTCGACGGGTCAATTCCGGTTGTAATGCCTAAAGGAGCGGCAAACCTTCCCGTTCCCACACCAATTTCTATCCCCTTGCCCTTTTTAGGTAAAACTTTCCTGATAGCTCTAAGTTCAGACAGATAGGCAAATTTATTTTTATCATACCAGGCATCATATTTTTTATAATACTCGTTAAAGATATTCCGCATATCTATCTTACTTTCTTTTATCAAACTTTCTGTCCAGCTTAGTTAACAGCTCAATAACCTTATCGCTAATCTTATGCAATATGACCAGTCCTGCTTCAGCTTCAGATATCTTTCCGGAATTTTTGGCTATAATAATCTTTTCGACTTGTTTATGCATCTGGCAATGGACTCCTTCAAGCTCATTGATCGCGGGAATATGGCTGTATTTTTTTAAGCCTTCCTCATGCAGCCATTTACCCAAAGTGCATTTTTCGCAGGAGACTGCCTGCTCTTTACTGATACACTCTCCGCCGTCAAGAAAACAGCTTAACCGAATATTCCAGATAATATGCTCTGTTAATTGCTCCATAAAATCTATTGTTGGTCTATCCATCTCAAGCCATGTTCCTTTCGCCTCCGGGTTAAATCACAGATCCAGCTTCCCCCACCATCCATCATAAAATCTTTTCAGGTGCTTATAAAATTCTTCATCTATCGCATTTCTCTTTACATCTTTTTCTCTAAATGAATATTTATAACCAGCACAATAGCTCATCAGAATGTCATTTGCATGAGCTAGTTTCTTAAACATATTTTCACACTCTTTCTTGTCTTTGTCTTCACATTTGTCAGGATGGTATTTAATGGCGAATTTGCGATAGGCGTCTTTTATTTCCGTTAAGGTTGCATACTCACTTAAACCTAATATTTTTCTTGCTTCATCAATCTGCATAAAACTAGCTATTTTATTCCTTTATTTTTATTTCCGCAATAACTTTTACCTTAAAATTGATCGAATTAGAAATAAGGCAGGACGCTTCCGTCTTACTTATAAATTCTTTTGCCTTCTCGTAATCCTCTTGCGAGTTAACCATGATTTCAGGTTGAATTTTTATCATGCTAAAAACAAGTTTGCCTTTCTGCATTTCCAGTATACCGCTCGCTTCACTTTTATAGCCTAAAAGATGAATATTATTTCTTTGGCTATAATAAAGAAATGTTGTCATAATACACGAATTGACGGAAGCAACTAATAAATCCTCCGGGCTCCAAATCCCCGCATGGCCGTGAAATTCAGGCGGCGTAGCTACTTCAATATTTGGCTTACCAGCAGAAAAAAGGACTCCTTTCTTCTGCCCTTGCCATTCGATAAGCGTGTTATAAATAAACTGCTTATTTATTCCAGGCATAAGTTTACTCCTGCTTATTTCAATTAATTAAATATGCGGCTTAATCCAATCCTCTAATTTCTTCTTAGAAAGTGCCCCAACAACTGTGTCCGCAATTTCACCGTTTTTGAAAATAACTAACGTTGGAATACTCATTATTTTATAATTAGATGCGGTTTGAGAACCTTCGTCTACATTTAGTTTACATACCTTTAATTTCCCTTGATATTCTTTTGCTATCTCTTCAACTGCCGGTGCAACCATACGGCATGGCCCACACCACTCTGCCCAGAAATCCACTAAAACAGGACTGGCTGATTCAAGCACTTCTTGTTTAAAATTCCCATCATTTACTTCAATTCCCATTTATCCCTCCTTTTTTTACCGGTTCTCAGTTAGAAAATTATAATATCATCACTTGGTTTGACTGCAACATATATATCCTTTGAGACCTTTTTTATTCTTTCGATTTAACGAAACCGCCGCAAGTATAAACTGTACTATTTGATTCAACGATATTAAATTTATCAGAACTCACTTTTTAATATCCAACACTTTTACCATAAAAAATATTCTGATTCCATCTTCTCACCTTAAACAGCAATTGTCATAGCCTAAAGCATTCCAATATGTTTACGCATCATTTCTTTATGCTTTCTATGTTGAACTTTATTTCTGCAACAAATAGCCTGCAATTGCCCGGTAAAGAGTAATCACGGCTAAAATCGTACAGTGGTTATGGTCTGCCGGCAGTTCTTTTAAAATGTCTTTAACCTTTCTTGGTGAAATACCCAAAGCGCTATCGATAGATTTCCCCTTAGCTAATCGTGCGGTTATTTCACCGCAGGCAATGGTTGCCCCGCACCCATTTGTAAAAAATTTAACATCCTGAATTATTTCATCTTTAATAACAAGATAAAATTCCATCTCATCACCACAAAGTCCTTTGAAAACTGCTGTCCCATCCGGCGCATTCATCCTGCCGAAATATTGCGGGTGTTTTATCAATATTTGCAACCCTTTTGGATAGGAATTTAAATTTTCTTTCATAATGATAAAATGCTCTTGTTTATCTGATTATAATTAAAACAAACACACAGAGGAAAAAACAATTTTTCCCTCCCAATCCAATAAAGAATTTTAACTAAATACCTTTATTTATTATTGATCCTTTCATCATATCAAAAAATTGTATTTCTAAACGTCCAAAACTTGTCCTGCTTTTAGCGCAATAAAGTTATCACTGTATTTCTCTTTAAAAATCTCTTCCGCTTTTTTGCCACTGCAATGAGTGGGCCCAGCTTTTTTAATCTTCATTTCTCTGAATTTATTAGCGATAATTTCTATAAAACGATTATCTTCATCCATCAAATGAAATCCGCCAAACACCGAATAAATTTGTTCATGGGGGAACTGTTCATTTACTTTTCCCAGCATCTTTATAATCCCGGGATGAGAACATCCTGTTATTACGCTAATACCGTTTTTTGTCTTTACGATAAGCGCCTGTTCCGGAATATATTGTCCTTTATAAATTCCCGAAATTTCTCCGGTTACAAAAATATCTTTTGCGATCTCCGTAAATCTATCCGCTTCGATTAAACTCCCCTCTAATTGCTTGACCGTATTTTTAAACTGCGCGCTGAAATTCGGGCAGGAATATACCTTAATTCCTTTGTTCTGTTCCAGTAATCTCCATAACCCGCCGGTATGATCCCAATGGTCATGAGACATTACAGCTGTTTTTATATGGGAAATGTCAATGTCCATATTTCTCATATTTTCAAATAAATATCCATCCTTTTCACCCGTATCAAATAAAATATTATCATTAACCAAACAGGAAAACCCCCAGCCAATCGATAATTTTTTGGATATAGCCTCGTTATCAAATATTATTTTAACCTGCATTATCTTTTACAAACTCCATCATCCGAACATGGCGGTTTATCGCAGCGTTCTTCTCTCCCGCAGCAGGTCCCGCTTGTTGAAATATTATTTTTTCTATCGTCAGAAGGATAGAAATTTCTATGTTTTGTAATCACCCCTATGCCTGCGCTGATTAGCCTTTTTATTTGTTCGCCGCAGTTAGGACATTCCTTGAGCTGTATATCGTTCATGTTCTGAAATTTCTCAAACTTGTAACCGCAACTTTCGCACTGATATTCATATGTAGGCATTGCCAACCTCCTTAAACCGGCTCATTTTTCCCCCGGTGATACAACAAAATAATATCCCCGATGTTACAGCCAGCATTTTGTGCGATCACTGAACATTTAGCTATAAATAGAAAAAATACCGACCTTTTACTTCCTGATAATGCCTCAAAATTCCCCTGCCCCTTGCTGATAATCATATCCGACTTTTTGTATATTGCTAAAAATTCCTTTGAGCATCGGGAAAGAACTGTACCGGGGGCATCTGAACCGCTGGAAATAATGTTTGCCTGTTGATCAATGCCGCAAACAACGGCATCCTTTATCAACGCATCGTTGATAACCGGTTTTTCTTTTACCGCATATATAATTTTTTTAGTCCTGTCAGTTCTTTTTATTTCCTCAATCAAAACACGGTCAAACACTGTTTCTCCCGCATTATCCGCTAAATAGAGAATAGTTTTTGCCCGCTGTAATTGATAACTAAATTCGCCATAGTTAAAAATATGTTTATTTTCTTTTTTTATAGTTTTTTCTTGCTCCTCCAGCATCTTATCCAGCTCTTTATCTACATCCAGGTGATTTTTGGCTCCATAGTCTATAATATTACCGATTATAGCTACCTCAACAGCAGCTAGTAACCTGTCTTGCGAATAAGCTACTTTCTTTTTTAATTGATCATAAATACGTAACCCAACATCATTGCTTTTCTGTTTTATCCGCGCATATATGTCACGGCCTTTAATATTTTTATGTAATATCTTATTTACAATACGCGCCACTTCAGGCGGAGACATGGCCAAAGACAGTTTCGGCAAAATGCATCCCAATTCATCCACAACCTTTTTCTGTTTTTTACGACTAAGGCCGGCCATACGAGCGGCTTCAATAATCTGTCTAAAAAAACAAGGGATGCAATCCAGATATGTTTTCATTATATTACCCTATTCTTATCATCAACAGATATAATTCTTGGTTTTATCGTTTTAGCCTCTTTTTCTTCGGCAAATATATAAGAAATAATGCACAGCTTATCTCCGATTTCACCCAGTCTTGCTGCCGGGCCATATAAGGCAATAGCCCCGGAATTATTTCCCTCTTCGATAGCATAGGTTTCAAACCTTTGTCCGTTTTCGAAATTCAGGACCTGGACCTTTTCGCCTGGAAAAATATTGCTTTTTACCAGAAGAGCCTTATCTACCCCGATACTGCCGTTATAATACAATTCTTTTTTCGTAATCACCGCTCCTTGAATTTTTGATTTAAGCATCTGCCGAAAAATTGCCATATATTAAACCTTCCCCCTTCTTCTTAAGGTATCTTCATCGCTGATTGAATTAATCCTCTTTTTCTTCACTTTATACACAGAAATGGTATTTAGCCCGTCAAAATAATCTTCAATTCTATTAAGTTCCGGCTCAGATAAAGGTTTTACTCCGCCGGGACGCAAAGGTGTATTGATCTGAACTTCATCCGGCTGAATCTGTCTGGCGATCCAGGCAAGGTCCTGCGCATACTCCTTATTTTGCTCCACAAACATAAGCTGTAATGTCAGCCTTCCTTTATAAACCTGCTTAAACATCTTTATGCCCGAAAGAATATGCTCGATAGTAATTGTTTCTATGGGCTGATTAACGGTTTTTAAGATATCCTGCGTAGGCGCATCAAGTTTGGCGATAACCAGATCGGCCGCTAATAAATCTTCCCTTACATCTTCTCGGTGCAGTAAGGAAGCATTGGAGATAACAGCTATTTTTTCCCGCCGGATTTTTTTTGCGGCTTTGATCATCTCGCCCAAATTGGCTGCCAATGTCGGCTCGCCGGCCCCGGAAAACGTAATATAATCTATTGTCAAAAGCGGTAATGAATCCAGCTCCTCAATAATATCCTCAGACTTGATAAAAATTTTCCGGGTATCTGTCAGAATGACCGTCTTGCCGATCTGACAGTAAATACAGTCGAAACTGCATACTTTTTTTCCGGTTGAAACCGGATCTACTCCCAAGGAAGACCCTAGCCTCCATGACGACACCGGGCCATAAATATATTTATATTTTTTTCTACTCATTTTTCAGATGATTAATGATCTTTTCTATTATAATATTCAGACACTGTTCGGCAGGATCACCCTTCTTTGATTGAATAAAAGGTTTTCCTAAATCACTTTGTCTTATAATCTCAGGCTCCAAGGGAATCTGACCCAGAAAAGAAACTCCCAAATCAATCGCCGTTTTTTTTCCGCCTCCTTTTCCAAATAATTCTATCTCTTTTTTACAATGCGGGCAGATAAAGCCGCTCATATTCTCTATAATTCCGATAAACGGAACTTTTAATTCTTTGGCAAACAAAACACTTTTCCTTGCATCGAGTATCGCGACATCCTGAGGAGTTGTTACAATAATCGCACCGCTAACATCATCAATAAGTTGGCAGACACTTAAAGGTTCATCACCTGTACCCGGAGGAGAATCCACAACTAAATAATCCAATTGGCCCCAGTTTACATCCGCTAAAAACTGCTTTATGGTCATCATCTTAAGGGGGCCGCGCCAGATAACCGGCTGATCTTTATTTTCTAAAATAAAGGCCAGGCTTACAGCTTTTAAACCGCGAAACACTTCGACAGGCTCAATGCCCAATTCCGATTCTACGAGCCTTCTTTCTTCGGCCCCTAACATCTTGGCAATGTTGGGACCATGGATATCGACATCCAGAATACCAACTCTATTGCCTTTAACAGCCAAGCCGGCTGCGATATTAACCGCCACTGTAGTCTTGCCCACCCCGCCTTTGCCGCTGATGACGATGAACTTGTACTTTATCTTAAGCATCCTTTCTTTCAGGCGCTTATCTTGTTCTGTCTTTTCTTTCTCATCTGTCTTTTGCATAACAAAATATCCCGGTTAATCTACAAATATCTCAAATAATTTTCTGGGAATACCAACGGCCAAGTTCTCTCTTCTAATATCCGCATGCTGGCGGGAATCATTACAGCCAAAGGAAATGCTGATATCTTCATTCAAATAAGTTCTTACCGCTATACCACCGCAAATAGACATCATGGGACATAAAGAAACATCTAAATTTTTTCCTCTACGATTATGATATATTTTTACTAGATCCATTACCTCCTGCGGCGGCATATAAGAAAGCACCATATCCGGAATACCTTCGGTATTTAACCCGATATATTCAATAGGTTCTTTAAAATAAGGAGCCCGTGAAAGCATTGATTTTGAAATATTGTTTTGCGTTTTTCGCTTACTGTTGCAGTTTTTCAAAAGCTCATTTTTAAAACCATCTCTCCAGCCAAACGCATGCTGCGCTCCGGAACAGGACATGCTCTTTTTATTAATAAGAATAGGCTCAAACAATGCTTTATTAGTTGCCTCACAAAACCGGATATTTCTTGCGGGTTTAATTCCATTCAGTTTTGGCTTGTCTTTATAAAATTTTATTTTAATCCAATGACTTCTAAACTTATCCGAAAAACGCCAATTAATATCTTCCATCTTAGCCCTCCCTTTTAATTTTTTAGGTTTTGTTTTAATTTTTCCCAAATATTAATAATCGCCTCTTTTGCCGGGCAGTTTTCATATTCAATGATGGTTTTCCCTGCCACCATCGCCATAATCACTGATTTATCAAAACGAATTTTTCCCGCAAGATAAATATTGTTATCCGTACAGTATTGTTCTATTTTTTCTGACATTTGAAGATTCAAATCATATTTATTTATAATCAATTTTACCGGAACACGAAAATGATTAGCTACTTCTATCACCCGTTGGGCATCATGCAGGCCGGGAAGGGTGGGTTCCGTCACCACCAACGCGCAGTCCATCCCGGACAAAGAAGCAATTACGGGACACCCAATACCCGGGGCCCCGTCCACAATCACCCAATCACACCCATTTTTTTCTGCCAACGCTTGTGCCTGTTTACGCACCAGGGCTACAAGTTTCCCGGAATTTTCCTCGGCAATACCCAGCTTAGCGTGCACCATCGGACCAAAACGGGTATTGGAAATAAACCAATCTCCGCAAATATTCTCCTCCATAATTATCGCCGGCTGCGGACATACAAAACTGCAAAATCCGCACCCCTCACAGGCAACCGGATCAATAGTAAAATCATCCGTAATCGCCCCAAACCGGCACACACTAATACATTTACCGCACTGCCGGCATACATTTTTATCAATACGCGCTGTTTTTCCGCTTCGGAATTCATGCCGCTTTTTGATTTCCGGAGCCAGCAAAAGATGCAAATCCGCAGCATCAACATCACAGTCCGCCATAACTTTATTTTGCGCCAAGGCCGCTAATGCACCGGTAAAAACAGTCTTACCGGTTCCGCCTTTGCCGCTAATTACCACTATCTGCTTCATTGTCATTGTGTTTTGATTTTTTTATATAATTCTTTAAATTTCTTGCTATATTCCGGCAATTTTTCCACGATCGTCATCCCCTGCGAATATGCCTCTGCTATTTCTTTTTTAAACGGAATACGCATCAAGATTGGTATATTTTCTTTTTGGCAATATTTTTCTACTTTACTATCCCCCAAATCAGCCCGGTTAATCACCACGCCAAAAGAAATATTAAGTTTTCTTACAACCTCTACCGCCAAGGCCAAATCATTTAAACCGAACGGCGTCGGCTCGGTTACTAAAAGACAAAAATCACTACCTTTAATCGCGCTCACTACCGGGCATGCCGTGCCGGGAGGCGCATCAATAATTACTGTTTGGGCAGGATTAATATAATCTTTTACCTGCCGGATTAATGGCACAGCCATCGCTTCACCGATATTAAGCTTGCCGTGAATAAACTGGATACTGCCGGAATAACCGGTTTCGACAACCCCAATCTCTTTATTAACCTCGGTTATCGCCTTCTGCGGACAAAAAAAACTGCACGCGCCGCAGCCATGACAAAGATTAGTAAAAACTAAAATACTGCCTTTTTTATCTTTTTGCGGCGGGAGTACGGCAAACGCGTTATACGCGCATACCTGCCGGCATTTTCCGCAGTAATTACAGCTTACCTCGTTAACTTCAGGAACAGGAATATAGACCTTCTCTTCTTTTTCTATAACCGGCTTTAAAAAAATATGCGCATTAGGCTCTTCCACATCACAATCAAGAAGCTGCATATTATTTATAGATAAAGCCAGATTAACCGCAACTGTCGTCTTACCGGTTCCGCCTTTGCCGCTGGCCACGGCTATAATCATAATGCTTGTCCTCGTCTGGCAATAATCAATTCCTGCACAACGCTGTTTTCCTGTTGTATTCTAAACTCTCTATCAGAAAAAAATTGCCTGGCTGTTTCAAGATTATTTATAAAATGGTCGTGTGTTCGACCTTCTGTTTCATGGCATTTCTTTATAATATCCATGCCGGCTTTACTAAAATCGCTCAATACAATCTTTCCCTTTGGCTTAAGCACCCGCAGCATTTCCGAAAGTATCTGAACAGGGGTCTTTAAATGGTGATAGACATTGATGCAAAATATCACATCAAAACTTTTATCCGGAAAGCTCAAATGCCGGGCATCATCTATTTTAAAATTCACAAGGTGATCTAAATTAAAATGCCTAAAATTAAGCCGGGTGATTTCCTGCTCTTCTTTATCTATATCTACAGTAGTAAACCGATACCCGCTTTGGGCTAGAGCAAGCGCAAAATGCCCTTTACCGGTGCCGATTTCTAAGATAGTTCCTTCAATAGGCAGCGATTTGTTAAGAATAAATTCCCTTTCTTGCATTTGATCAAGGCCGAACTTTTTATAAAATTCAATTCTTTCTAGAAATTTTTTATGATGATCTATTGCTTTATTTTCCACTATATAAAACCTTACTCTCTGTTCAGCGAGATCCCACATTTAGGGCAATTTACTGAACTGCATGGAACCTGTCCCGTTTCCTCTTGGCATATCATGCCTCCCTAATTTTTAGGATTAAAAAATATTGCCTCTTCAGGGCACTGGTTTAGGCAAGCCCCGCACTCAACACAGTCTTGCCCCACCACAGCTTTTTTATTTTTAATCTTTATTGCCTGTACTGGACACACCTCAATACAACTGCCACAACCCGTACATTTATCTTTGTCTATTTTAACTGTCATCTCTCTTCGCTTTGTATCAACGTGTGCCGAAATGTGAATCCACGCTTGGCCCATCAGTTGTCTTTAATTCATTATTTTTATATTTCTCAACTGCCTCTTTTATATTTCCCGAAACTCCGGTAATAACTTCAATCCCCGCTGCTTTCAAAGTTTGAAACGCGTTCGGCCCGACATTCCCGGTAAGAACAGTCTTGACCTGCTTTTCCGCAATCAACTGGCCCGATTGAATCCCCGCACCGCCTGTAGTGTCAATATTCGGATTATTTACAGCTTCAAATTCTAATGTATCTATCTCTACAATAATAAAACACTTGCAGCGGCCAAACCGCGGATCAACTGTAGAATCTAAATCATCTCCCTGTGCAGTAACGCAAATTTTCACGTTCTCACCTCTTTTCGTGTTCGCAATCATTCTCCTGGGGATGATCGCATTCGGTTTTATCTAATCCATAGCCTTTGCCGGCGCCCGGCTTACATAGACTTTCTCCGCCTTTTAGTGTACCGGCTGCCAGCTGCTCTATCACATCATTAATTTTTCCAGAAATCCCCATTATGACTTCAATGCTGTTTTCATCAAATAACATTTGAGCACGCTGGCCCATGCCTCCGGCAACAATTGCGCTTACTCCTTTTTCATGCAAAAACTTAGGCAGAAATCCTGGATGATGTCCGGGATTATCAATAGTCGTCCGGCTTAAGATTTGTTTGTTTTCTATTTCTGCGATTGTAAACGCAGGGCACCGTCCAAAATGGGCGGATACATAGTCTCCATCTGTAGAAATCGCTACTTTCAAAATTAACCTCCTTTTAAATAAAGCAGATGAGTTATGTATTTTTAAAAAATTCATAACTCATCTTCCTTCAAGTTGTTGTTATCACCTACTTATCCCCTTCATCTTCCGGGACAGATTCCAATTCCTTTATTCGCTGATTTATGGCTGTAATCTCATCCTGCATAAACCTAGCCTGTTCTTTTAAAGATTCAGCCTCGGCTTTCGGACTAATTTCTGAACCATATGGCCCGGAAACATATGGAGCTGCCCAACGCCGGCCAAAACCACGGCCAAACCCCTGGCCTCTACCGTATCTTCTACCTAGTCCTCGTCCATAACCAAAACCACCATGCCCAGGCACTGAATTGTTATAGCCCGCTGCAGGATAACCTACGCAATAACCTCTGCCGCCACCCGTGAATGGCCCTTGTCCTCTTGGTCCTGTTCCATCGAAATTTGGCATCTCAATCACCTCCTTAAATTGACATTAATGAGAACCATTCTCATTATTGGGTAAAAAAATTTGATGTTACTCTTTCCCCTTGCATTTATCGCATAATCCATAAAATTGGATAATATGTTTAGTGATTTTAAAGTCATACTTTTTAGAAAGACTTTTCTCCGTCCGCTTTAACAATTCAACCTCATCATCAATAAAATCCGTGTACTCTATAATTCTATGACAATTCATACATACTAGATGGTGATGATGATCTTTATTCTTATCTTCTTGTGCCAATTCATATCTTGCCCGACCATCACCAAAATCAAATTTAGAAACCATACCTAAGTCGGTAAATAAATCTAAGGTGCGATAAACAGTAGCTAATCCCCCGGAGGGATAAATGTTACGAATCTTTTCATATACCTCATCAGCACTAAGATGTTGGGACGTTTTGTTTAAAACCTCCAGTATTGCTTCTCTAGCTAGAGTTAATCTATAGCCACACCCTTTAAATCTACTTTGCCACCACCCTCGCCTTCTACCGCAATATCTTGGCATCTATGCTCCTTATTGATAATGATTATCAATACCAATTATATTATACCTTAGCATTTTTCTTTTGTCAAGGGCGATAAAAATTTTTCCCGCCCTAAATTTCTAAGAGAAATTTAGCAGGCAGGACAAGTCGTTGCCGCAATTTTTAGAGAGCTTGCTTGCTCCGCGGAATTCTACGAATTCCCGGAACTAAAGTCCTTAGAATCTTCCAGATTCCTAAGGGGCGACAGATACCCATCGGGCACAGGCTGGCGAGGAAAAGGACACCGGCCCGAAGGGCCACGCCGAAACATCAGCTGCTCCCTGCCACACACAGGCTTTTTTATATATCTCGGGTGGATGGAATAGCAGAATAAAAGGAAAAAAAGTGTTCTGTAGATTTTTAGAAAGAGTTCATCCGAAAGTCTTGATGAAGACTCGGGGCGAATTTTTTTGCAATTCTTGCATGGCAAAGACATTATACCTTGTCTTTTTTTTCTTCCGGAGGTTGCGGTTTTTCCTTGTCATGACTGACATACTGGAAACGATACTGGGCCTTGGCCAGCTTTTCATAAAATGCTTCTTCACTAAGAAACGGAGAACGGGTATCGACAATCTTGGAAAATCCTTCCCAGATGCCAAACCAGCCCAGGGGCATTACAACAATGCTAATAATATTAAGCGCCAAGTCGCTGAATATCTTAAAATACGCCGCCAACGTCAGGAAAGTCAGGAAACAGATCCCGCATAACACAAATATAAAACCACGGATACGGATACGGATATTCTCTTTTTTTCTTAACAACACCCTATGCATAAAATGGCGTTTAAGCCTTTTGGCTACTATGCGTTCAGATTTTTTATCATCCAAAGACTGGGGCGCGCAGATAGTCACGACAAAGTCGCCGCGGCTTGTTTCCCGGTAACGCTGCTTTAATTCGATAATAAAATCTTCGGACAATGCCCTTTCGCTCAAAGGCCGGGGGTCAAAATCAGAAAAGACATCGTCCCAGGTGTCGATAGCAATCGCGATTTCCCTTAATTCTTTGGTTACATTCATATTATTTTATATGCTTACCTGAGTTTTTGTTTTTAACTCCGGAGGGAAAATTCAATATAAACATAGCTACTCTTCTAAATCTTCTTTTAACTGTTTTGCTTCTTTGGCATCGATTATACCGTCGCTGTTTGTATCATAGCTTTCTTCAATAGCTGTATCCACCTTTGCCTGGCCGTTGGTTTGGATAAGACGGTATTTATCTTTGAGCATCTGTATTCTTTCGCTGGCCTCCAAATAACCGTCGGCATCTGCATCATATTTTTTCTCAAGCGCGGTATTTACCTTGGAACGCTGTTTTTGTTCCCATTTTTTTTCCATCTTCCATTCCTTCTTCGTCACCACGCCGTCTTTATTCTTATCGGCGTGTTTACGTTGCGCTTTCCGGGATGGCCTTGCCGATACCGGCAAGGCAATACTGCACAATAATACAACTGCCAACAATTTAAAAAACAATTTATTCATCATGACTTCCTCCTCTGCTTTAGTCTCCTGCTTATCTATCTAAAATCCAAAAACCTCACTGAAAATAAACAAGACCAACCAAGTCCTTTGTTTAGCTTATATTGCTTCTATGGTTGAAGGCGGTTTGGAGGTAATGTTGTAAGTTACGCTTACCACTCCGGGGACCTCCCTTACTATCCTCTGTGATAGTTTTTCTAAAACATCAAACGATAACCGCGTAGGTTTGGCTATCCTAGCATCTACGCTATCCCAGCATCGGACTTCAATCTGCAAGCCAAAATCTCTTTTTCCATCCCGCATGCCCGTAACACGATCCTGATGCAATATAGCCATATACTGAAATGCTCCGGTAGACGATAATTCTGCTTCAACCACGCCTGTGGCAAGACGTACTATCTCTACCCGTTCCGGAGTAACTTCGCCGATCACGCGTGCAGCAAGTGCCGGCCCGGGAAACGGTATGCGTTTGAACGCAGATTCAGGCAGCCCCAGAGATTCAGCGACCTTTCTTACTCCGTCTTTGCGCAACTGTACCAACGGCTCAATAATCTTATAGCCAAAGGCCGCCTGAGGATCAATGCCCAACTGCTCAAAAACATTATGCTGTCTTTTAATCCCGGCTACCGTCTCATCGATATCCGTAAGGATTGTTCCCTGCAAAAGATGTTTTGCCCCGCTTTTCTGGACCAGGCGTCCAAAAACATTTTTATAAAATGTCTGGGTAATCGCCTCTCTTTTTTCTTCCGGATCGGTAACACTTTTTAACGCTTTAAAAAATTCATCCTGTGCATCAACAATGTTTACCTCTACGTCAAACTTCTTAAATAAATCAACAATCTGTTGCGGCTCATCTTTTCTCATCAATCCGTTATCGATAAAATATGTTTTTAATTTAGTTCCTAACGCCTTATGGCCAAGCATGGTCACCGCGCAGGAATCAACGCCGCCGGATAAAGCATTGATTGCGGTGCCATTGCCTACGGCAGCTGAGATTTCTTTTGCCTTATCTTCGATAAAACTATCTGCGTTTAAATCCGTTAGCTTTATCTCTTCAGTTTTCGCCATGTCCCCCTCCTTTTTTTGCCGAAACCTTTATACTCACAACTGCGGTATCAATCTTATCTATTTCAGCCTGAGGCATATTTTGTATAATATCCGCCAGGATTTTATCCGACCCTATATAGTCTAACAATTTTACCGGATCTTCTTTAACAATATCGACACTATTGAATCCGGCATTTTTTATTTTATTAAGATAATCATCTTTTACCAATGCCCCGGCAATACAGCCGGCATACATCTGGGCTGATTTTGAGATATGTTCGGGCAACTCAGACAAAAGCACCATATCCGAGACCATCAGACGTCCGCCGGGCTTTAGGATGCGGAAGGATTCGTTAAATACCTTTTGTTTATCCTCGGCCAGATTAATAACGCAGTTACTGATGATGCAATCAGCCAGGCTATCCTCTAAGGGGATATTTTCTATATCACCCAGCTTAAACTCTACGTTTTTAAACCCGCCGCGTTTAGCGTTCTGGTTGGCCTTATCGATCATCTCCTGGGTCATGTCAATACCGATTACCCGGCCTGTATCCCCTACATTTTTAGCGGCAAGAAATACATCTATTCCCCCGCCTGAGCCTAAGTCAACAACGGTCTCCCCTTTTTTCAGCGATGCCAGGGCAATGGGATTACCGCAGCCCAGGCCCATATCTGCGTCTTGCGGAATAGAATCTAATTCTTCTTTTGTATAACCCATCTTTTTTGAAACCTTGGATGTTGATGGACAGCAGGAAACACTCGGCCCGCAACAGCCAGCTCTTTTGCCTTTGGCAATAGAGGCATATATCTTTTTTACAAAATCTTTCATTTTATTCTCCTCCTCTTAATGCGTATATTTTATAACTTAATCTTGTGTTCGGCAAGAGATATTAGAGGGTAGATAAGTTTTATTTACTTAGAAGGATGGTAATATATTTAGGCGGGAAATCAGGACTAAATTGCTTGTTCTATAAATACTGGCATTCTATCTTTTAAAATCTTCAGGCCTTCTTGTTCCCCATAAGATAATACATTTACCATTGTGGTTGCAGTGGCTTTAGCCGGGCGCGGCAAGTCCGGCCAAGGAATGTCACGATAAATCCAAAATCCTTTAGCTATCGAATACTTTTTGGAATCAGGATTAAGTATAATCCGTCCTTCTTCTTTGAATTTATAGATAGTTTTCTCTACATAATCAAAATCCAGATTAAAACCAAATAAGTTTTTCACCCTTTCTACTATATCTTCAGCTGAAAATTCAACATGCGGGTAATACAACCTGATGATTTCTCTTAAGAGACCTTTGCAGATAATTTCTTTTAATTGGATGGTTGAAATGGTCAACCGCCCCTCTTTAATATATGATAAAGTCTCTACCATATCCTTCATCAACCGCATACCATATTTGGCCGACATAATTTTAAAAATATCCTCGTTATCCAATTGATCATCGGGAATATTAATCATATCTTCCAAATAATCTATTAAAATCCGTGTTTGTTCATCAATAAGACCTCTTATCAATATTCTTTCGTTATCTAAAAGTTCTCCGAATTTTGAAGAACGAAATATAATTTTTAACTCCCAAAAAAACATGGCCTGGCTTTCTTCCCAGGTTTTTATTTTTCGTAAAACATTTGCTACTTTTTCATCCTGAAAATAATATTCATAGGCCAGACGGTCAGTAATATAACTATTCTCATCGACAAGTCCTTCTTTTATTAAGCTCTGAGTTAATCGGCTTTTGGCCATGGGAATAAAAGTTTTGAGAGGATAAGTAATCCTCCCATCCATACCAGTCCTGCGCAAAAAAGCAATATTGTCTTTTATCTCATTAAATTTCACCAAAGGATCAAGCATTATAAAACCCGGCACGACATAAATACCCAAATCTTCTACCAGTCGTATTGCAATCTCATTTTCTTCTGTGGTTGCCGCCTTACCATAACGCCTTAATTGACTTGCAGAACCTGATTCGATGCCAACAAATATCACCCGTAAGCCGGCATCGTATAGTTTTTTAAAAGCCTCTATTCTTCTTTGATTATTGGCCTTAGTATCTTTCTTTTTATACATATTGCGGACACTAGAAGAAGTCCCAAAAATTAAATTTTTGTTAATTTTTCCCTCTTTTTTTAAGTTAATTATTCTATCGGCTAACTCTAAAACCCTTTCTACTCCACCCGCAAAAAGGTCTTCATCAACAAAATTAATATTCCGAACACCTAAGGAACTCGCTTCTATCACATCTTCCATTATTTCATCAATATCCCGGCCTTCCCAGCCACCACCGAGAAATGTTTTTCTGTCACAAATTGCACAATTAAAAGGACATCCTCGGGAAGTTTCCATATAAACAATCCCGCCCGATTCAATCACAACCGGCAAAAGATCGGATAAAGGATTGTGCGCATTTTTCAATGTATTACTGCTAAGCTGATTTTGGACAATCTTGCCATTTTGTATATAGGCAATATTTGGAATTTCCGATTTTGACAATCTACCTTTATAATATTCTACGATGCCTAAAATAGCATCCTCGCCCAATCCCATACATACAAAGACATTAGGAAATCTTTCTAATATAAAGTTGACATTATAGGCAGCAACTATATTGCCTACAATAACTAAGGGTCGTTCTTTTTCAGGAAGCAAGTTAACGTATTGCATAACCTTAAAAAACTCGGGGAGAGAACCAAAACCTAAAGACATCCCTAAAATTTCCGGCTTTTCTTCTTGCAGCCTAGAAATAACTCCGTCAATTCCTCCCTCTACAAGATGATGAATCATGGCTACATCCACGCTATCTCTATAATTATATTTCAAACTGCCACCTAAGGCAGTAATACTTAATGGGTTATCAATCTTAGATTCATCTCTTATATTGCTGAAAAAAGACAGCATGATTTTGGTGGGCAATTTAGCTATGTTCTGATTTAAAAAATTCTTATCGAATAACCCCAATAAAACCCCTGAATCAATATTTATTTTTGGTGATAATAAATCTTTATTCTGCTGAATAAAATCATCGGCAAATATAAAATTACAGTGCATTACCGCAAAGATATATATAAATATCTGTGTTAAAAAAAGCGCTATTATTTTATTCCTCTTTCTTTTTAGTAACATATTTCTTTCCTAAGACCATCCTTTAATAAGTAATTTAAACAATTTTAAATAATGAAAGCGTTAAAGTATACCATCTTTTTTTTAATTTAGCAAATATAATTAAATGACATAACTTAAGTTTTGCCAATGGGTAATGTTATTTCTAAAAAATATTATAAAATATCCTGGTTTTTTTAGGTAGGGATAAATAGCTTATAAAACATGTATATAAATATAAACAGGTAGTAAAAAAACGGCAAGATAAAACAATACTATCTATTTTCTTTCGCCTTTTTCTCGGCTAAAAGCTGCTCAACCAACACATCGATTTCAGTCTGGGTAAGTTTGCGGTCTGTAGGAAATTCCGTTTTCTTCCGGGCGGAGTTTTCCTCTGCCGGGCTCATCGGCATGACCCGGATGGGGTCTCCGGGCTTCATTTTTCCGATTTCAACCGGATTAATTTCCGTTCGGCCAATCACAATTATCAATTCTGTTTCCGGGATCAGCCGCCACGGGCTAAAAAAGATATTAATACTTTGCTCTCTTAAAGAATAAGCAATCTCTCCGACATTAACATAGCGGGAGGGCTCGGCCACATCCGCCTTTACCTCGGTCTTGAAATGAATCCTATTGCTTGCCGTTGCGATTTTAGAATCAAGCGGCAGGGATTCAACAATCGCCTTGGCTACCGGCGTATTATTAAAATCGGCTTCAAAACAGTAATTTGGGGTTTGAAATGATACCTGCATAAAAATAAGGCCTCTAGAAAAATTCTACTACTCTGAGATAATTTGTCAAACAATAAATTTTGTTATTATGATTACCCGTTCAAAAACTTTTTTTAATTATGCCGCCAGCGCAGACAATATCATTATCGTAAAGCACAATTGACTGCCCGGGACTTATCGCTTCCTGGGGCTGGTCAAAGATCACCTCCAGGGTCTTATCCTGACAAGACCTGACCCGGCAGGAGGCCTGTTTTTGTCCATACCTAATCTTTGCCCAAATCTTAGCAGGCAACTCCGGTGATAAAACATTAACGGCCTCGGCAATCAGGCCCTGGGCCTCTAAATCATCTCTGTCTCCGACCACAACCTGATTTTTATCAGCATCAATACCCACGACATAAAGAGGCCGTCCGACAGCTATACCCAGGCCTCTGTTCTGGCCGCGGGTATAATGAAAGATACCCTTATGTTTACCTAAAATATTACCAGCGGAGTCCACAATATCACCTTCTTTTTTCTGGCCGGTGCGCTGGAAAATGAAATCAGCATAATCGGCATCCTGTACAAAACAAATATCCTGGCTCTGCGGCTTATCGGCAACGGTTAACTTGTTTTTGCGGGCAATCCCGCGTACCTCGTCTTTAGTATAATCGCTTAAGGGGAATAATATAAAGGGAAGATCTTCTTTTCGCAGGGTATAAAGAAAATAGGTCTGATCCTTTATGGTATCCTTCGGTTTTTTCAATAAAAAATGCCCTTCTGTTTTCTCTATTCTTGCATAATGGCCGGTCCCTAGAAAATCAAAGCCCATGTCCTTGGCATAACCAAGGAGCTTACCGAACTTCAGGTATTCATTACAACGCACACAGGGATTGGGTGTACGCCCGGAGATATACTCAGAAACAAAATCCGCAATCACTTTCTCCTCCAGAGTATCAGAAAAATCAAGCACATAATGATCTATATTCAGCTGCCGGCATACGGCCTTGGCATCGTCAATGGCCTGGGCCCCGCAACATCTAGACCTGGAATCGTCTTCTCCGTTGTGAATCCCAAGACACATCGTAAGGCCAATTACCTCCAAGCCCTGTTCCTTTAATAAAAAAGCGGCTACCGAAGAATCCACGCCGCCGCTCATTGCGACCAATGCTCTTTTTTTCATATTTTAGACTTTATGTTTTTTTAATGGCTCGTTCATGCTTCCGGTCCGATATCCTTCAAGGTCAAAGCTGACATACAAGTATCCTAATTTTTTAAAACAGGACACGATTTTTTTCCGCAGCGGTTCAGACAGGATCTTAGACATCTGCTGTTTTTCCAGTTCTATCCTGGCTGTACGGCCATGGTGCCTGACCCTTACCTGCGAAAATCCCAGGTTTCTTAAAAAACTTTCGGCCTTATCCACTGTATTCAGATCTTTCTTGTTTATTTTCACCCCATAGGGAAACCGGCTGGCCAGACAGGCAAAAGAGGCCTTATCCCATGTAGAAAGGTTTAATTTCCTGGATAGATAACGAATCCCGGCCTTATCCAGGCCTACTTCCTTAAGCGGGCTTCTTACGCCCAGCTCCTGAGCCGCCTTCATTCCCGGCCGGAAATCCTTTGTATCCTCATAATTAGCGCCGTCTAAGACATAGTTTAATTTATGTTTTTTAGCTAGGGATTTTAACTCGGAAAACAATTCCTGTTTACACCAATAACATCTGTGTTTTGTATTAGCGATGAATTTTTGGCTGGACAGCTCTTTGGTTTTAATAATTATATGTCTTACCTTTAACTTTCTGATAAGGTCCTTAGCTGCTTTTACTTCCTGGGCCGGATAGGCAGCGGATACAGCTGTTACAGCAAGCACCTTATCGCCCAATACATCATGGGCAACCTTGACCAAAAACGTACTATCAAGTCCGCCGGAATAGGCGATCAAGACACCTTGCATGTCCAAAAGAATATTTTTTAGATTTTGCAGGCGTTTATCTATTTTCTTCATCTTAATGACAACTATTATAATAATTCAAGCAAGGCAAGAAGGATAAAGGAAGCCCCTTACCTTTTGCCTTGCTTAATCTGTGACTTGCCTTAATCCTGAATCGGCCTTTCCTTTAACGGCTTAAAGGTATATCCGGTTTCCTGTCCCGGCAGACTGGCTACGGGTTCAGTAAGAAGGAAATCGCCTTTTTCGATCCACTCTTTTAGAATATTCGCAATTTCCAAGGCCTTGGAATAGCTGGAAAGATTTCCGGTGGGAACCTGTTTTCCCTGCACTTTAATCTTTCCGCTTTTAAGCTGGGCGTAATTTACCTCACCCAAACTGCCTTTTTTACCCTGCGGATAAACATCGCTGTAATCCACAACCTGGGCCCATAACTCTTCATCTTTTACCGCTGTATATTTGCATATCTGTTCGTTCAAGATAGGAATCGGTATGCCCATACCGACGGTAAGCGTCACCCCGTATCCCTGCATGGCAGTTCCCACCAGCCACTGGGGACTCATCTGTTTTAAATCCCCTAACACCGCTAATGTACCTGCCGGTGCCTGGGGCACGCCGTTTTCCTTGCGTTTTACCGTGGGATTATGCTGGGTCCCGTGCCAGACAACATAGCCGATACCTCCGCCTAAGAAGATCTTCGTGCCCAGCCCGATTGTCTTGTAATGGGGATCATTCAACAGCGGCGAAAGCTGTCCGGCGCTGCAGTAATTGGCATTACCCAATTGTGGTTTCAGCATCCCCATATAGGTGTAGATCATCTTATCCGACAGGTTTACCGCCACATTATAATTCTGGTAGCAGTTTCTGGGATTAAACAGCACGGCTTCATTCAAGTCCTTGATATTTATCAGGGTCTCGATATTTTTACGCGGATAACAATCCGTACCGTAACCTGCGCCTTTTAATGTCAGGTCCTTTCCCGCCACCAGGTCCTCAATCACATGGCCGCCGCCGTATTTGAATTCCCCGGGAAACACCTTATTGCACGGGTCATCAACGGGCAAAGCCGCCGCTCCGATATAAACATCAACCGCAGCAAAGCCGGCATATGCCGGGACATCGTTAATATAAGCGTGTCCGCCGCCCAGCTTTATCTTGGGCCTGGAATGGCCGATATTGAAGTAACTGCCGGATGAACACATCGGGCCGAATGTCGCAGTTGTAACAACGTCTACTTTTTCGGTGGCTTTCTTCAGGCCTTGCCTGGCCACAATATCGCTGATTTCTTCGGCTGTCACTACAACCGCCTTGCCCTTTTTTATCTTTTCATTAATCTCTTTTATAGTTTTTACCATTTTAATTCTCCTTAAAAAAAGTAACAATGTGTTGATTAATATTTTTAGATTTATTCTTTTTTTCCTTGTTAAAATGCCTATGCATAATCCATAACATCATAACCACCTGCCTTCTAAACACAAAAAACTTTAAGCTTCGTCAAATAATCCGGTAGAAAGATACCTTTCTCCGGTATCCGGTAAAATCACAACAATAAGTTTATTTTTATTTTCTTTTCTTTTGCCCAGTTCCATGGCTGCCCACACCGCTGCCCCGGAAGATATCCCGGCTAAAATCCCTTCTTCCTTGGCCAGGCGACGCGCTGTCTTAGCCGCATCTTCATTAGTCACCGGCATTACCTCATCCACCAGACTTAACTTTAAGACATCCGGTACAAATCCGGCGCCAATGCCCTGGATCTTATGGGGACCGGGCTTTCCGCCGGAAAGAACAGGAGAATCCCTGGGCTCAACCGCAACCGCCTTAAATCCCGGCTTTCTCTTTTTTAATACCTCAGCTACCCCTGTAATCGTACCGCCGGTACCAACACCGCTGACTAAAATATCCACCTTTCCGTCTGTATCCTGCCATATTTCTTCGGCCGTAGTCTTTCTGTGTATAGCGGGATTGGCCAGGTTTTTAAACTGCTGCAGCATGACCGCATCCTTTGTATTTTTTAAAAGCTCCTCTGCCTTTTTAACCGCACCGCTCATGCCTTCAGCTCCTGGGGTTAAAACCAGCTCTGCCCCCAGCGCCCCAAGTAAGCTTCGACGTTCTGCACTCATGGTATCGGGCATCGTAAGTATAAGCCTATATCCTTTGGCCGCGGACACAAATGCCAGTGCTACTCCTGTATTGCCGCTTGTAGGCTCAATAATCACCGACCCTTTTTTAAGCAGACCTTTTTTTTCGGCATCCTCGATCATGGCCAAGCCGATCCTGTCTTTTATGCTGGAAAGCGGATTAAAAGACTCGAGCTTAGCAACCAAAACCGCATCTGTGCCAAGATTAAGTTTATTTAGTTTTACTAACGGGGTATTGCCGATAAGCCTGGTTATATCTTCGGCTATTTTTGTTTTTTTCATCACGCTATCCTTTCCTTATCCGCATCAGTACAAAAGGAATTATTTATGCATGCCCGTATTTAATATATACCGGGCACGCTTGCCTTTCTTTTTTATTGCAATTTTTAATATCCCAGCAGCGTGTAGCATCCAGGATATTCTTAACCCCTTCGATATTAATATGCCTTTTCTGCAGTAATTCCTTTATATATTCCAACCGGTCTAAATCACAAGGCGAATAAAATCTGTTTTTGCCCAGACGTTTGGGTTTTATCAATTTCTTCCTCTCCCAAATACGCAACGTCGCCGGGCAAACCTTTAATTTCTTGGCGACGATCCCGATAGTATATATGGGCTCTCTGTAATCCGGCTGCATCTTAGCATACCTCACTTTCCAGATATATATATCATATGTAAATGGTATTTACAAGTAGAAAAATAACTTTTTTTATAAACACAGGTTATTCAGAGCGGGGTCTTTACAGCTTGGTCTTATTTGCCGCGCATCGGCGGCTGGCATCTATCTGCCGGGGTGGTGTTTGTTTCGTGGTAATGCAGGAGCATGATACGGTTTTTGAGCTGGGGTGGTGTCTTGGGGGTATCCTTTTTTAAGAGGATCTCGTCATATTTTTGATTGATATATTTTGTAATATCCTGCTTGGTCACCCGGTATCCTCCCCGGCTTGCCTCTTTATAGGCCTTGAGCTTGCCTTGCTTTATAAGCGAACGCACATAGGCCTTGCTTACTCTTAGGATTTGCGCAACTTCTTTGGTTAAAAGCAGATCGCTCATTATTAATACCTTTTTTATGAATAATAAATAGACCGGATCTTTCTAAAACAAAGCAACAAGTAAGTATACACGCCAAAACGAAACATGTCAAGACCCCCTGGTTCTTGAAAAAATACCTTAACATAACCTGGTTTTTTTGCAGAAAAAAGATAGGCCGGCTATACAACTCTAGCAGGGAGGATTATGTTTAGAGAATTCCAATACATATTTGAACAATTTCTGATGTTCAAAATCACTTACATCCCGGAATTGAATACCTAAAATACAGGTATCTTCTTGCGTCACGCCAAAAAGGCTGCCCACCCAGGCCACGACCCCTTTTATTTCAAGCGGAGGTTCATCTTTAAACAGATTAACTTTTAAGGTAAGGATCTTCCCTCTTTCAATCTTACTGTTGACACTAACACATATACCGCCTAAACTGATATTCTTTAATACGCCTTCGCCTTTAGTGTTGTCCTTGCCGATAACCGAATATTCTACCTTAACCGTATTTTTATAACGCGGAAATTGACGGCGGTCAATGAGCCAGTCCTTGGCCGCATCAACATTATTAAAGGCAAGCAACAGCCTTTTTGAGGCATACATTATCTCATCGTAAGCCTTGCGCTCTACCTGCTGCATACCGACAACCGCACCTTTTCTTACATAGGGGTCATTATAGATCATAAGGTCTTTTAAGCCGGCAATAACCCTTTCATCATAACGGGCCCCGGTTACATTGCTAAGCGTCAAAACCGACTTGGCCGGCTGCGAGGTAATTACTTCTTTTACCTCTTTTATTACTCCAAATACTTCTTCAATAGTGCAATTTGAAAAATCTATATAAAGAATTTGCTTATTTTCATATTCGATAAAATAGACCCTTTTCATCCAGCCTCCCCCTTTGAAATTATATTTAGCTAAATATTATATGGTGTATATTATAACACTAGATTCTTGTTTTCTCATACAGTTTTTTTTCTGTGTTTTGCAATCTCATGACAAAACACGCAGCAGGCCATGCTCACGTTCAACGAAAGATTTGCCCCCGGCATGTTTATGCAAACCTGCCTATCCAGCTGTTTTTTAACACTGCCGGATATGCCCGCAACCTCAGAGCCTAACACAAGCCCCAACGGAAAAGATACCGCAATCTTGTTTATATCCTCTGCCTTATCGTCGACAACCGCACCGATTATAAAATACCCGTATTTTTTGGCGCTGGCTATTGCCTGACTAAGATCAGGTACAATCGATACCCCCACATAATTATCCGCGCCGGAAGCAACATGCAATACAGCCTCGGTTACAGAACAGGCCCCGGTATCCGGTATGATTACGGAAAAACCGCCGAAGCAGGCCAGTGTCCGCATGATCATACCCAGATTCTGGGGATCATTTATCCTATCCAGAAAAACCAGGGCGGTCTTTTTGCCTGGAGGCTGGCCTTTTAACAACGCATTAAAATCAACATACTTAAAACTATCCACACAGGCCAAAATGCCCTGCACGTTCTTGGCTGGTTTTAATCTGGCCAGTTTCCGGGCGGATAAGTATTCTGCCGGGATTTTATTTTTCTTAACCAGATCCTCAATAGCCAGGACATTAAAATTATCCTGCAGCATTATTTTTTTAATACTTTTAGGATTTCTTCTCAGCCTTTCTAAAATGGAATTTTTACCGTATAAAAACATGTGTTTCTTAGCCAAGGCATACCCCTTTACCGGCTTCTGAGCTTATATACTGCGCAGCCAGATACGAACTGCGTACATAAGGCGCGCATTCTGCATGCAGAAATCCCAATTTATGCGCCTTTTCTTTATACCATTTAAATTTATGCGGGCTTATGTATTCCTTAACCGGGAAATGCCTCTTACTCGGTGCCAAATACTGTCCCAGGCTTAAAAAATCACATGCTATACTGCGCAGGTCACTTAATACATCCAAGACCTCGGACTCGGTCTCGCCCAAGCCCAGCAAAAGGCCTGACTTTGTGTAAATATCAGGATTAATCTTCTTGGCCGCATCAAGTACGGCCAGGGAACGTTTATAATCAGTATCAGGCCTTATCTGTTTATACAATCTGTCCACGGTTTCCAGGTTATGGCCAAATATATCCGGCCCGGCATCAATGACTTTTTTTATAGATTCAATATTAGCCTTGAAATCAGGCACCAGCACCTCGATGTTTATATCTTGGCCGAGCTCCTTTATGCACGATATTGTCCGGGTGAATATTTCCGCGCCTGCGTCGGATAAATCATCGCGGGTAACGCTTGTAATAACAACATGCCTTAACCCAAGCCTGCTTACAGCCTGGGCTATTCTTCGTGGCTGGTCATAATCAATAGCCCCTGGCTTAGCTTTCGTTACCGCACAGAAACTGCAGCTTCTTGTGCATATCTTTCCCAGGATAAGAAAGGTCGCCACCCCGTTATAAAAACATTCACCCATATTCGGACAGCGGGCCTGCTGACAAACAGTATCCAGATTTAAGCTTTCCAAAAGAGAGCTCAATCCTTTATACTGTCCCAGGCTAATCTTTTTATCCAGCCATTTTGGTTTTTCAATAATCGTACTTGGCATAATGTTATATATAAAAAAATTATATTTTAATCAATATCAAAGGAAACAACTTCTATTCTTTCGGCCTGGAAAAAGGTAACCTCAAGCTCGGCATTTTCTAAAATAGTCCCCTGGGCCAGGGTCTTAAAGGTCTGCCGGAATGATTCTTCTTTTATGCCGGTAAACTCGCCGATTTTAATCCTTACCTTGCTCACCATCTTCGCGCCTTGTTCCTTGGCGTGCTTGGCAATGCCTTTTATAACCGGCTCGATTAAATGGGTCTCGTGCATGATTTTAATCCTTTAAAGTATTAATAAGCAACCCGGATAATTCATCCAGTGTATTTTTAAGCTCGCTGGACATCTGCTGTCCAAAAGATACATCCTTAGGCTGTACACCCAGCATATAAATCCGGGCGCAAGTCTCGGCCTCAAGATAGCCGATAAACATCTGCGGCGACATATCGTGGGTGGTAAAGCCGCTTTTTATAATATCAGATTTTTCTAAGATTTCATACTCCCCGGGCTTTAGGCCAAGATCTACGGCATCAATAATTAATATCATCTGGGGTTTTAATTTAACGATCTTACCCGTATAATTCTCAGGTGCGGTGCCGGCATTGATTAACACTGCCTTTACCCTGCCCTCTAACTTTTCAATAAGGGCCGGGCCGATGCCGTCATCAGCCCTTAAGATATTACCGATACCGACAATAACCGTATTCCCTTTGAATTGAAAGAAAGGGTGTGATTTTTCCATGTATCGATAAAATATATTTTTTACCCCGTTAGAGAAAGCCTCCGATTTTAATCGGAGGTTGTTACCAATTGAAGCTGACGGCGGTTTAAATCTACCATTAATGCAAGCTGCTAAAGAACCATGTCCTCTAATGGGGTTTACTTGGTTGTAAGCGTTGTTTGCCTTCGGCAACGGGCGCAGAGTATTTTTACCCGGTCGGAACGTCCTTGGTCTTTTAAGGCCGAGACGATATTTTCGTCTATAATTCCGAGATCTTTAAGACGGGAAAGATAAAGGGTGGGATTAGAAAAACTGAGTTCCCCGATCTTCTCAGCAATCCATTTAAGGTGATCTTTGCAGGCAATCGCCTCCCCGCATATTTCGCAAAGCTGCAGGTCTTTTTCAATCGTCTCAAAAGACTGCTCCTTGCGATCGAAAAATGCCAGCTCCCAGTCGGTGGAGGCCTTAATACCCTGGTGGTCAGCAATGCATGCGGCCTCGCACTGGCTGCAAAAAATACAGGTGTCGGTGTAATGGATCATCGTCCTTTTGGGATTTGATTTATCGTCAGTAGAATCAGTATGGCTGATCGCATTGGCCGGGCATACCTGCTCACAGGCAAGACAGCCTACGCATTTCTCAGCGTTATATTTGGGCTGGCCCCGGAAATTAGGATGCGCTATGTGCGGGACAACCGGAAACTTGGATGTATACGGCCCTACAATCAAGGCCTTTATTGCTTCAATCAACTCTCTAATCTTGGGCAGTTTCATACGTTATTATTGCGACTCCCTAAATATGTCCTTCTTTATCATCGGCGTATTTATCGATTACGCTCTCTTTACATAATTTTATTCCCGAGCGGTGCGCAGCCCTGGCAATGGCATGCGCTGCCACCGGTGAGGTCAAAATCAGAAATACTATACACAACAGCGACTTCATACCCGCGGCGGTAAACCCGGCAATAATAAATGTACCAAACAATATACTGCAGGTACCGATGGTTACACACTTGGTCGCGGCCTGCAGACGGTTATACACATCCGGCAGCCGGACAAGGCCCAGGCATCCAAATAAATCAAATGCCAGACCGACGCCAATAAACACTAAACCAATAATATCACTCATCGAAATCCCTTCCTTCTAAATATTTGGAAAGGGCAAGCGTGCTTATAAAACTCTGCAATGCCCAGGCAATCCCGATATCGATATACCAGGACCGGCCCGTAGATATTGTCAATAAGGCACAAAATCCGGCGATCATAATACCGAGTATATCTACAGCCACGATACGGTCAGCCCCGGTCGGACCGCGGCAGATTCTGTACAGGCATAAAAAACAAGCCAGGATAATGATGTAAAGGCCGCGGCCAAAGAATCCGGTATGGGGTAATCCGGAGGCAAACAAAAACGGCATCGGCCGCAGGATGATTAAGGCAATCACCACCCCTAAAATAATCGCTCCGATAAGCCACCTAGCTTCTTTCATATTTATTCCCTCTAATCAAAAATCTTGCTCAGTATCCGTTCAAAACGCTGGACAATGATCTCGGTTGCCGCCTTTGTATCCTTGGCCTTTACATTTATCCAGTGCACATACAATACGCCCTTATCCTTATCAATATCCACGCTTAGAGTGCCGGGGGTCAGCGTAATGGAATTAGCTAAAAACGTCAAGGCCGTATCTGTTTTTAAACTGGTTTTTACCTTTACAATCCCAGGGCATATCGGAAGGCCAGGATGCAGCACGCGATAGGCAACATCTATATTCGCCTTAAAACATTCCCAGATAAATACCGGTACATAAACCGCAACAAAATACCAGTAACGTAAAGGATGCCTTAATATCTGGGGGCGATTGATAAACAAATCACCGGTTACAATCGCCACAAAAATAGACACTATAACCCCGATAATAATATGCTGCGTGTCCGGGACCCAGACTAAAAGACACCATGCTAAAAACGATACGAAAAATAAAACTATTCTGCTTCTCACGCTGCTTGACTCCTAACTATCTTATCCAGTTCAAAACCATCCAGCCGTATTTAGTGCCTTCTAAAAGAGAAGTAGAGGCCTGGCCAAGAAAGGCCTCGTTCATACCAAATACAAGCAACAGGCCCCCAAATATACAAATCGCTGCTAACACGACCATGGACAACCGCATGGAAACCGGCACCTCTTTTACCTTATCCCATTTCTTTGACAATGGACCGTAAAACGCGTACTTCATGACCTTCATAAACGAGGCCAGGGTCAAGATGCTGGCTAACACAGCCCAGCCGGCATAACTATAACGCTGGGCCTGCACACAGGCGATAATGATCCATAACTTGCTCCAGAACCCGTTAAACGGCGGGATTCCCGCAATCGACATCGAGGCAATCAGGCTGGTTGTACCAGTTACCGGCATCTTCTGGGATAATCCTCCCATTTCCTTTAGATCGCGCGTGCCGGTAGCATATTCTACAGCCCCGGAATTTAAAAATAAAAGTGATTTAAATATAGAGTGGTTAAAAAGGTGAAACAAACCGCCCAGCACCCCCAGCGGCGTACCCAGGCCAATACCGAGCATAACATAGCCGATCTGGCTGATGGAATGATAGGCCAGTAAGCGCTTAAAATCCCATTGCCCGATAGCCAAAAACACGCCGATAACCATCGAGATCACACCCAGGAACATCAGTATCTGCGATGTGAATGATGTCAGCCCGATGACATTGAATATTATCCGGCACAAGGTATAAACACCCAAAGATTTTATTAACACACCGGAAAGCATTGCGGATATCGGTGCCGGGGCTGAAGGATGGGCATCCGGCAGCCAGGCATGGAAAGGCACAAGCGCGGCCTTAAGACCCAGGCCCATGATAAACAGTACAGTCACAAGAGGCACTATGTTTCCGCTGCCTTTTTCCGCCAGGATATTAGCCATGTCCGCCATATTGAGCGTGGAGGTATAATTATATAAAAAAGCAATGCCTAAGAGCACAAATAAAGATCCCACTGTACCCATTACCGCATATTTAAACGCCGCCTCAAGCTCATGTTTTTCCGTGCCGAAGGCAACCAGGGCATAACTTGCCACCGAGGCGATTTCTAAAAAGACAAATAAATTAAACAGGTCGCCGGTAATTACTACGCCATTCATCCCCGCGACCATCAACAGAAACAATGTATAAAACTTCCATTTGGAAGTAAACCTTTCCATATAATTTATAGAATAAATCGTGACACAGAAGGTAACCAGGTTTACGGTGACCAAAAGAAATGCGGTTAATCCGTCCAATACCATGCCGATACCAAGAGGCGGCATCCAGGCGCCGACACTGTAGGTCAGTATCCCCTGCGCATTATATAAGCGCACACTTAAAAACGCCAGCACACAAACCGCGATTGCGCAGGCCATGGCCAGAACATCCGGCAGGTATTTTGTCTTCTTGCCAAAAAGCGATATCAAAAACGCGCCGGCCAGCGGTATGGCTACAAACAAAGGTATTATATGTTGAATCAGTATCATCCCCTCAGCTCCCTGATCTTAGTAATATCAAACGTCCCGTATTTTTCATAGATGCGCATGGCCATTGCCACAAGCAGTGCTGTTGTCGCCAGGCCGATTACAATCGCCGTAAGCACTAACGCATGCGGCAAAGGATCCACCATATTGGATATACTCGCATCCGGTGAAAAAATCGGGACCCGGCCGTTTACACGATAGGCAGTAAGTATAAAAAACAGGTTGACGGCATATTCGGCAATAATAACACCCACGATAATCTTGATGATATTACGTTTTCTTAATATACAATAAAGTCCCACGCAAAAAAGGGCCAGGCACAGTAAATAAACCATCATTTATTTTCCTTCTTTGTTTGTATCTTTAATAATACCAGGGCTACAAATATCGAAAAAAGACCCGCCCCTACTTTTAAACTTATCGCAATATTGCATAAGGGAATAATACCGGCGCTGAATAATTCAAACGGTTCGCCTTTGGGTATAAAATTCAAAAAGAAATAACCTCCGGTAAACCCCAATATTGCAATCCCCAAAAACATTATGGCGCCTGTGCTTTCTAAGATAGCGGCGCGTGATTTGGACAGCCTCTTAAACGCCTCTTCCTTGCCGTAGGCAAGCATAAGATGGATAAAAGACAAGGCAATAATAACCCCGCCGGCAAATCCGCCGCCGGGTGAGACATGGCCGTGGCACACAATATAGATACCGAAAAGCAATATAAGCCCCACGGTAAGGCGGGTGATCGTCTTTACGATTAAGGTCATACCTTTATTACTATCTTTACTACTCATCTTCTTCCTTTATGATTTCATTTTCTTTTTTTCTGCCGATACGGCGCACAATCGCCAACACGCCAATAACCGCCGTAAAAAGAATGGTCGCCTCCCCCAGCGTATCATAGGCCCGGAAATCCAGGATTACGGACGATACAATGTTTGCGGCGCCGGTCTTTAACATCCCGTGGTCAAGATAACTCCTGGCCACGCGCATGATCGGATACCCAAAGCCAGGCAGGTCCTGAAAACAGCGGTGGGCAACGCTTAAGAATAAGGCAATAAAGCACATCGTGATTAACGTATTCAAAAACCACCGGCCGGCAGTAGAAAAAGGTATGTCTTTTTTCAACGTCGCCCGGATTAAAATTATCAAACACAATATCTCGACCACAAGCTGGGTAATCGCGACATCCGGGGCCTTGAGTATCAGAAATGTTATGGAAAGGCCCAGGCCGACCGCACCTACCGCAATTACCGAAGATAACAGGTCCTTTATCTCTACCGCGATTATTGCGGCGATGATCATGAAGATTAATAATATATACAGCTCAATCATATCAAAACTATCCTTTAAACAAAATCCAGAACATAATCAACATCCCTAAAAGACACCACGCCAAGTAAGAAGAAAGAATACCGTTATGGATATAACGCAATATCGCATTAAAGCCAAAGGTTATCTTGCTGGCTACCTCATATATATCAAACACCTTTTTATCGGCTAATTTATAAATCGTGCTTATGGATTCAGCATCCTTAATCGTATTATAAAACCCAGTGCCGGAAACCCGCATATCCGGATGTTCTTCTAATTTTTCTCCGCCGACAAAGGCATCTACGTACTTGGCTTTTTTCATCGTACCTAAAAGATATATTATATATCCGATAATAACCCCGATTACAGCCAGAAAAGTAGCCAGGGCCGGGGCCCAGATGCCGGAAAATACTACAGGCTTTGTTAATGCCGGCAGTACAAATAATTTTAAAGGAATACGGTAGGCAAAAACACCGAATACAATACAAAGTACAGCCAGTATAATCATCGGTATTCGCATTGTCAACGGCGTCTTTTGCTTGTCTTGTTTATGCCTTTGCATTTCAACTGACGGCTGACCGAGAAAAACAGCGTGTATTAATTTCATGAAACTGGCCAGGGTAAGCGCACTGCCAAACATGGCTGCAATCAGCCAGCCGATCCACAACATACCTCCCTGGCTTTTGGCGCTTTCAATTATACCCTGATAGATCATCCATTTAGAAGCAAAGCCGTTAAACGGCGGCACCCCGGCGATGGCAAATGCGGCAATCAAAAACGTAATAAACGTAACCGGCATAACCTTAGCCAAACCACCGAGTTTATCTAAATCCGTTGTCTTGGCCTTTTTCTCTACGGCACCACTGCAAAGAAAAAGACAGGCCTTATATATGGCGTTATTAAGCATATGAAACAACCCGGCGGCAATACCAATCGGGTTACCAGTGCCGATACCTAAGACCATATAACCGACCTGGCTTACGGCATGATAACCAAGCAGCCTTTTTAAATCATGCTGGATAAGCGCCATCATTACCGCCGCCACAATCGTAAAACTTCCTGCGGCCATCAAGAACGTATTCATCGCGGCATCCATTACAAACATCTCTACTGTTATCCTGAACAGAAAATAGATACCCAAAAGCTTATCCAAAGATGCCGGTAAAAACGCTACAACCGGTACCGGCGCATCTTCGGCTGTATCCGGAACCCAGGTATGAAACGGCATTAATCCTGCCTTAGCAAAGGCGCCGACAGCCAGACACAAATAGGCCAACACAGCTGGCCTGCTTGTAAGCCTGATACTTATCTCATCCATCTGCAACGTACCGGAAATATTCCAGACCAAAGCCAGCCCTAAAAGCATTAGGGCATCAGTGCCACCGATGATTATAAACGCCTTTTTCGCGGTATAAGATGTACGTTTACCCTCGCCAAACGCAATCAATAGATACAAAAGCAGGCCCAAAAATCCCCAGAACACCATAAACAGCAAAAGATCATTGGCAAACACGCACCCTAAAGAAAAGATCGTGGTCAGGACAATATAGAAATAATACCATTGTATTTTTCTGCCCTGGCGCTGGCTCATAAAGCCAAACGAATATACAGCACACAATAAAGAAGATAGCCCGATAAACAAGCCGATAAAGACAGAAAGATTATCAAACCTGAAGAATAAGGGCCACTGGCTCATTTAACACCCATTTTTTGTTTTAACCGCATTGTCTTTTCCTGAGAAAGCCGCACCAGATCCTGGCCATTATAAAGCTTCTTTCCCTTAATATTACGTACGGCCATCCTCTCTGTACAGCAATAGCAGGGGTCAATCGCCGCCAAAATTATGGTAGCATCGGATAAGGTCTGATTGATAACCGTTGCCTTATAAGTAGGCAGATTCATAAACGTCGGCGCCCTTACCTTATGACGCGCCGGACGATTAGTGCCGTCACTTCTTACATAATGAAAGGTCTCGCCCCGCGGCGCCTCGATATGCCCGATTCCTTCTCCCGGCGGGATATCCTTTATATTGGCGTCGATTTCGCCTTTCGGCAAATTCTGTAAACACCATTTTATTATCTTGACAGATTCAAACGTCTCTAATATCCTTACTACGGCCTTATCAAACACATCACCGTTTTGGGTAACGATCATATCCCAGTCTAACCGGTCATAAGCCCCATAAGGAGAATCTTTTCTAACATCGCGCGCCACACCCGAAGCCCGTGATGTCGGGCCTAATGCCGAATAGTTTATCGCGTCGTATTTTGTAAGAATACCAATGCCTTTTGTGCGGGCATGCAAAACCGGATCATCAAGCACGGCTTTTTTCAGCATAACCAAAGTTGGAACAATGGAGTTAATTTTTTTGATAACACCCGGTATATCCTCTGACTTTATATCGCGTCTTACACCCCCGGGTTTGAACATCGCGTAATTCTGCCGGTTTCCGGAAAGGATTTCCATAACATCGAGTATCTCTTCCCGCAGCTTCCAGGCCCACATATACACGGTATTATATCCCAAGAAGTGGCCAGCCAGGCCCAGCCATAAAAGATGCGAGTGGATTCTTTCGCCCTCGGCAATTATGGTCCTTATAAACTTGGCCCGTTCCGGCACCTCGATAGGAATAATATCTTCTACAGCCCTTGTGTAAGCAAACGGATGGGATGTTGAGCAGATACCGCATATCCTTTCAATTACAAACGTGGACTGGTCAAACGTCTTCATCTCGGATAGTTTTTCGATACCGCGATGATTGTAGCCGACCTTGACATCAATATCAACAACACGCTCCCCTTCTACAGTAAGCGAGAAAAATTCCGGCTCTTCCTGCAGGGGATGATAAGGCCCTATGGGTACGATTGTCCTTGCCATTACACTCCTCTGTCCCTGATTGCGTTTTTATCCCACTCTTTATAATCACGGCGCAGGGGATACACGCCTTGCGGCCATTGGTCCTGTAAAAGTAATCTTCTTAAATCCGGATGCCCCTTAAAATTTACACCGAGCATTTCATGGATTTCTCTTTCGATCCAGTTAGCCGCTTCAATCTCCGGCGCCAGCGACGCTATTTCCGGTTTATCCTTATTGAGTTTTACCCGCAGCGATATCAAAAGATTAATTTCCTCGATAATAAAATGGTAAAGAATTTCTATGTTTTCCCTTGTATCGACACCGGAGGCAATATTGAATCTGGCCTCAAGAGTACGAAAAATATACGTGGCTATCTCTACTATCGATTCTGCTTTGATTTCGATATATACCCTTTTGGCTGATTTATCGATAATATCGATAATATTATCTTTAAATCTATACTTTAGATCATCAAGAACTTCTAATCTTGTCATTTCTTTCCTCTTTTACTTTGCGTTCTTAACCTTTTCTACCAGCTTGACTACCCCGGCAATAACCGCCTCTGGCTTGGGCGGACAACCCGGGATATAAACATCTACGGGTATAATCTTATCCAAAGGCTGCGGACAGTTATAGCTGTGGATAAACATCCCTCTTGATAATGCACATTCTCCGATGGCCACGACCAAACACGGCTTGGGCACCTGGTCATATAATCTTTTCAATCGTACTACTGATTCGCGGTTACAGGAGCCGGTGATCAAAAGCACATCCGCATGTTTTATGCTGCCGGCCAGCATCATGCCAAAGCGCTCAATATCAAAACGGGGCGTCAGACAATCCAGGATTTCGATATCACAGTTATTACAGCTGCCTGTGGATAGATGAAACACCCAGGGAGATTTTAAAAGCGCCTTTAATTTTAAGCTCATATTATTTTCCCAATAATGCCAATCCTAAAGCAATGACGGCCAGGGTTGTCATCGGGCCCCAGAAAAAATTCATGGCCTGATCGATTCTTACCCGCGGATTGGTATTTCTGATAACCGTTATAAGCGCGACGACCCCAATATATTTTAACACACCGTATACAAAGTGGACACCATCCAGCCTTATCCCGCCCATAAACAATATAATCAGGAAAAAAGGCAATGTGAATAACAGCATGTTTTTCATCAATTTATAAATAGCTAAGCCTGAACCTGAATATTCGATTAAGGGGCCTCCTACGATCTCGGTCTCCGCCTCCGGGATATCAAACGGCACAAGGGCCAGCTTTGCCTGTATGCACATCAAGGCCACAACAAAAGCTAAAAAGCCAGACCAGCTGCCAATAATAACGCCGTTTTGCATCTGATAGGAAAGGATCTCCCCTAATCTGATCGTAAACCCGGATTTTATCACGCTGACCAATATGACCAGGACAAACGGCAGTTCATAACCCAAGATAAGCTTCATCTCCCTAGACGCGCCAATACTGGCCAAGGGGTTACGGGAGGCAAAACCGCCGATGATAAGACTTAAGCTGGGAATGGTCAAAAGATACAGCACGACAATCAAGTCCCCCACGAATCCGGATGCCGGATGAATATTATTTATCCATAATAAAGCCGATACCACAATCACACTGGATAAGCCGATTACCGGGGCCAGTAAAAACGTTATTTTTGAAGCACCGGCCGGAATAAGCGTCTCCTTGCCCAGAAGCTTTACAATATCAATTAACGGCTGTAACAGCGGCGGCCCCACCCGATACTGGACACGCGCTGTAACCTTGCGATCTATCCAGCTGGCGACAAGGCCCATAACCGCGGTTAACAAGAACCCGAAAAATACGCAATAGATTATGTAAGTCATTATATTTATAATCATGCCTTCTCCCGCTGCCAATGCACAGAATGCACAATAAGGTTATCACCGACTAAAAACGTATCCTCATCGAGCGCAACATCATCTTTCCTCAGGCTCAACGCACCGTAAGGACAGCTGCTTATACATAAGGGCTCGTTCTTTTTGTCCCTTCTGCCTAAACAAAAATCGCAATTGGTAATCAGATAAGGCACGTTTTCAGGATATATCGTGCCGTAAGGACACGCGTGCACGCAGGATTTACAGCTGATGCAGCGCATATTATGCCTGATCAGCAACTTATTCTTTTCCTTTTGCTGGGAAAGCGCATCCACAGGACACGCATTCACGCAATGCGCCTCTTCGCACCTGCGGCAGACAAGCGCATAGGTAGCCAGCTCCGCGCAAGAGCTAATACCGTTATTATCCGGATGAAAATAATAGCTGCACTTTATAACACAGTCCTTACACTCAGCTTGGCTGCAGATATCCAGATCAATAAACAGCTTCTGTTCCTTATTCTTCTGCGGCTGTGTATTCAGCTTTCCCTGATGAATCTGTTCGGCACTTGTATCCATAATAATCAATCCCAAATGTTTGGAAAATTCTTTATTTTATCGTATGTAAATACCGGCCCATCCTTACAGGCATAATATGTCCCCAAGCGGCAATGACCGCACTTGCCAATACCGCAGGACATGTTTTTCTCCATGGAAAGATATATATTCTTCTCCTGGAATCCCAGCTCAAGAAGTTTTTTAGTCGCGAATTTCATCATTACCGGCGGCCCGCAGACAATACTAATACCGTCTTTGCAATCCATATCCACATTATCCAAGATCGCGGTGACTAGGCCCACATGACCCTGCCAGCTATCATCACCTTTATCCACGGTGACCTTAAAATCCAAATCCTTCCGGTTGGCCCATTCTTCGGTTGTTTCCTTCCTATATACTAATTCTTTTGGAGTTCGGCATCCGCCGCGGAAGAAGAGCTTTTTAAACTCACCGCTCATCTCAAAAAACGAATACATCAAGCTTCTTATCGGAGCAAAACCGCAGCCGCCGCCGACAACCAGGATTTCCTTGCCCTTAAACTTATCTAAGGGATAGCCTTTGCCAAACGGGCCTCTTAATCCGACTGTATCGCCGATTTTTAATTCATGAATCTTTTCCGTAACCTTACCGACCTTCATCACCGTTACCTCCATCGTATCTTTAACCGAAGGCCGGGAAGATGGTGTAAACGGGGCTTCGCCGGCACCGGGGACAGTCAGTTCGATGAATTGACCGGTTGCAAAGGTTATCGGTTCTTTCGGTTTTAAACGCAGTGTCCTTATGCTCGGCGTTTCCTCAATAACATCGATAACCAGCGTTTCAATAGGTCGGTACGGATTTTCCATTTTATTATTTGTTATTTACCAGTTTATTAAGAACCTTCCTTATATCTATCTTAGCCGGGCACGCCAAGATACAGCGGCCGCAACCAGTGCAGGCATAGACATCGGCAACCTTAGGAAAGAAGTCAAATTTCTTCTCAAACCGGTTTCTTAATCTCATCCACAGCTTTTGGCGCGGGTTAGCACCACCGGCAACACGGGCAAAATCTTTTATCATACAAGAATCCCAGATCCTCAACCGCGCCATGCTGTCTTCGTTTTTTTGATCATAAAGAAGAAAACAATGGCAGGTCGGACATATTGTATTACACGCCCCGCACTCTACGCAGTTTTCCGCCTCTTCCTGCCAGATACGGGATTCATATCCTTTTTCAATAATATGTTTGTATACATCCTCAGACGGTACATCCGCCGCCTTTATATTTGCCTTTACTTCCTGGGCAACCTTATCCCTTAAGTGATCGCGTTCGGCAAGCATTTCCTTGGTGGCATCTTTAAATAAAGCGGCATTGTTTTCTATAATCCCGGCCCCGCGGTCAGAACCGGCCTTGACGACAAAACCCCTATCAATCTGGGATAGATTAATATCAAAATCTTCCTGCGGATGCGGCTTAACCCCTAAGGCCGCACAGAAACAAGTCTCGATGGTACAGGTACAATCCGCAGAAATGATGAGATTATTCCGGCGGGCATTAATGTAAAAGGGGTCTTCGTAATCGTGGTCTTTAAATACGTGGTCCTGGATCTTGAATCCCTTAAGGTCACAGGCCTTGACCCCGACAATGGCCTTGGGCCTTAGTGATATTGGCGCATCTGGTTTAAAATCGCAGGCTACTTTCTCGCGGCCCCGCAAGAAAAACGATTTAAGCGGCTCAACCGCCCTTACCTGGCCAATAACTATATTATCCGCAGAATCACCGTACTGCTTATAAAAACGCTGCTTGCCGGATTCAACCGGGACATAAACATCATAATCCGCCTTTAGGACATCGAGCAGTTTTATGAGATTTTTATAAGAAATGTATTTCATCTTTTTTTAAGCGTTCTTTTTATTGGCTAAAAAATATGACAGTGTTTCCAGTTCCCGCGAAAGATCAACGTCCTTTACCTTTATATTATCGGATACGGTCAGGGATATCGGTGCGAAATTTAAAATACATTCCACCCCGGAATCAATCAATTTATCCGCCACACCCTGGGCCTCTTTTGCCGGTACAGCCAGGATCCCGATCGATACCTTTTTGTCCTTAATCACCGGTTTCATCTCGCTAATCGATTTTATCGTAACCTCGCCTACCTGTTTATCTATCTTCTTGGCATCTGAATCAAAGGCAGCCACGATATTAAGCCCGTGCTCCTGAAATCCCGGATAAGCCAAAAGCGCCCGGCCTAAATGCCCGATGCCCACTACCGCAACATCCCATGTCTTATCTTTTCCCAGGATTTTTTCTAGGGCTGTCTTTAACTCGCGCGTATTGTATCCGGAGCCTGTTATCCCGAACTGGCCGAAATATCCTAGATCCTTCCTTACCTGCACATCGCTGAGATTGGTCCTGTCCCCTAATTCCGCCGAGGATATCGTATTGATATTTACTTTTACAAGCTCTGTTAACTCTCTTAAGTAGACGAAAAGACGTGAAATCGTGCTTTCCGGAACCTTCTTCGTATTCATGATAATCAGCTAGACCAAATAAGACTTTGTAATAAACTTCACAGATATTGTACTATTTTTCACAAATATAACATATGGGGAAAATTTGTCAAGCAGTTTTTTTGATGGTCGAAGATAACAGGATAGAACAAGGTCAAAATACTAATTTCTAATTCCGCGGCCTGAACTCACTATCTATTTTTCCTTGTTACTTTGGGCAGGATGTGCTTAGTTAAAATATTTTTTACTGAATTTTTAAATTGCCTGTTCAATAAAATTCACGTTAAAAGATACGACATCTATTTTTCTAAATCTTGTTTGACCGCTATCCTTGGGGCCTTCTTCATTTGCGCTGCCTGTCCTTGTCAGATGAAGGTCATCACTTTTAACATCCGGCGGCAATAAGGATTCCAGCAGTTTGACCCCGAGCGCCGGATCAGTTGCCTCAGAACTAATAAGGCTGCGCAGCTTGGGCAATTGCCCAAAAAACGAAAATCCGTCAAGCCCCTGTTCCTTATGCAGCTGCCAAAGCTTTAACAAAAACGGATGAAAATCAATACCCTTATCAAGCAGAATATTGCATAACGATATATAGTCTCGCTGCATAGCTTCATCTTTTGCCAGCCGGAAAATCGTAAGCAGCGCTTCTTCTATGTTTCCGATTATATCGCCTGGCTCTTCTACGCCAGTGAAACAGGCATATCTGCCTAAGGTCTCATGCACCCCGCAGGCAAAGGTCTGCCGCGCTAAGGCCGAAGCGATTTCCATGCGGAATCTGCTGAAATATCTCATCTCCAGCGCAAGCATCTCGCAAAAAACACGTTCGCTCTGGCAATGCGCAGAAATATTATCTAAAACGGAATAAAAAAAGTTAAACAGCCAATTCATCCGATAGGATAATCCATTATGCTCGTCGATGGAGGACTTATCGGAAGTCAATTTTCCCCCTACGCTTACCAGGCAGACTTCTTTCAACGCGGGCAATAACTGACTTAAACCGCCATATACAGATTTTGAAAACCGCTTTCTCGGGCTGTAACGGCTAAGCATCGGCATAAGCTTGCGCACGGATTTATCCGGCTGCCGAAAAAGATGCGGAAATACCGCTATCAATTCCAACATATCAAAAAAATCTTCGCCGGTTAATTCTTTAACTTTAACAACCTCATCCGGTCTTAATATGCTCTTAATCCTGTTTATAGCTACGATTTTTTCTTTTTCTTTATCACTAAAAGCCGTATTCAGCAAAACCCATTCCCGCAGGAATATGCGGGCAACCTCGGCCAGTATCGTGATCCGCCACAAAAAATTAACGCCCACAAACATTTCATAAACAATAATTCCGGCTTTTTTTGTACCGGTTAAAAACGGCTGACAAAGGCTGGCCGCAATGTTTTTAATAAACGTCAGGGTTAAGTCCCGGGACGCAGGCGACTTGTAAAACTGGCCAAGCACAGCTAAAAAACTTCCCTCGACCGGTATATCCATAACTTTGTTCTTTGCAAACATCTGCATGAAAGAATATGCCCGGATGGCTTCAAGATACCAATTGATAATATTTTTTTCATTTCTCTTTCGCAGATACCGCATATCCGCCGCGACTAACGGCCAAACCGTACCATCAAAGCCGGAAATCAGCGAAATAAACCTTTCTACCCATTCGTCTTTATAAGCAAGGCTGCTTCTATCTGTTTTTTCCCTTAAGTGATATTCCTGAAGCGCATTCCAGACAGTTTCTATTTGTCCGAATGATTCAATATCGGTAATTTTGCGGCTACCGAAATATTCAATAACCGCCGCTACAAGCTGCTCAATGATTGCCTGAGTATTTTTTATATCAATAACCCTATGCATCCGCCATCCCGGGATTGCGTTGTCGATATCGATATGCAAACGAACGCTACGATACAAATCATCATTCCTTAGCAGCTCCCGCAGCAGCACATCCATTTCTTGCCCGGGGTAATCATATTTTAACTTTACTAAGTTCTCCCGCGCCTGTATTATCCCATTAATGCCTGCTGTAACTTCCTGGGTAAACCCGCTTTTTACCATAAATAAAACTATATGGCTTATAAACCATTTCCTCTCTTTGCTCATCTGCGCACTCTTGTCCTTATTGCCCTCAGATTTTATCCAGCTATCTGTAAAAACGCTGGATATACCAGTACATAAACTACTATAAAACTCTCTTAAATATGCCCTATCCGCTATAGCATCGGACATCAACTCTGTACACAAATCATTATTTTCTTTTTGTAAATAATCCAATAACTCCCGATAAAAATACCTAAATAATATTTCAGTGCCAGGGGGCGCATCCTCAAGCCCCGGAGAAAACAGTTTATCCGCCAAAACCTGGGCGTCAAAAAAACTTAACGCGAAAAACCAACTCAGGCAGTAATCATAAAATACTTTCTGCCGTAATTCGGGATAAGGATAATCTTTGATTATTTCCTTAAACCGCATAAGATCAGCTACTGCCTCCTTAACTCCCAACTCCTCAAATAAACCGATGGCGCAATCGATATAATGCCCCTGGTCGCGATGGTTCATATTTGCCATCCTTATGTTAGGAGAGTAAGAAGCAGATACTCGATACATGCCGTAAATCAGACCAAAAAGTCCGGGTTCAAATTTATCAATTGGCTGATTATCGCTGGTAACAATAAACGGATAGTTTTTATATAGACAAGCATTTACTTCCTCTCTTAGTTTTTCATCACGCATGTTTACGGACTTAAAATATGCCCGGATAGACACATGTGCCTGCGATTTCATTAAATCAGATAAGGATATATTTTCCCTTCTAATTCTGCCTGATATATCCCCTTTATTCATCTGTAAAGAATCGATTGGTTTTTTAGATGAACGCATATAACGCCGGTAGGCCTCTTGAAAATCTGTTATCTGAATATGCATTTGAGGAGCCAGGGTGCTGCTATCTGTCGGCTGGTTATAATGCAGTAGGTACTTATCGCCGCCCCAAGCAACCTGAGAAATCACAAAGGACTGGATTAACACCAAACATATGATTTTGTTCCATAATAACTTAGCAATCTTCATAATTCTACTTTTCTGTTAAAAATAGCATCCCGGCATAAAATGACAAAAAAGTATACCATAAAACTTTAAATTTTGCCATAAATTCTACTTTTAAGTGATGAAGAGCAACTTAAATAAATACAAGAGGTTATGTTAAATTTTGGCGGGCAATTTAGAAAAAATTTTAGAAGGCAAACCCTTATCCGGCAGAAAAAGGGGACGGTCTATTTTACTCTATCATCGTGGAATATTGTTTGTCTATTATTGCCCCTTGTTAAGACATGCAATGCGCCTTCTTCTGGCAGAATTCTAAATATTCTCGGCATATTCAAAACTTATCAGAAAATCTGTCCTCTCTTTATCATTCCTATTTTAAATCAAAACCGACTTCATTCGATGTGATTTCTTTGCTATAAATGCCATCGCTAGTATCGCATAACTCTGTTGCTTTTTTAACAATTTCTTCATTAGTTTTAAAAACTGCTTTAACAATATAACCTGTGCTATTATCTAATACCACGGCTGAGTTTTTAAAATCTATATACATAACTTCCTGATCAATAGACCGCAAAACTCCTTTTTTTATAATTCCTCGGAATTCCTTATTAAAACTCTCCTGAGGCATTAGATAAATGATATCTTCCTTTTTGGGGATAAATCTTAATTCATATATCAGTAAGCGCACTTCTTTTAATTTATTTTTGTTTTTCTTTCCATAAAAATCTAACTTATTTATGATATATTCAAATCCCCAAGGCAATATTGCTATTTTATCCTTTCCTGTATTTTTCAAATTATAACTTATTATAAATTCATCTCCCAATTTAAAATTGATTTTATTAAGAGTAATTGATAGAAACAACTTTTCCTCTTGATTATATTTTTTCATTGCACCACCTTTCATACCAACACATACCCACATAGTTATTAGAATCAAAATAATATACAATATTTTTTTCTTCATTTTTGTCTTCTCCTCTGCATTTTAGGCTAAAATCCATACATTATTTTTATTTCTTCATCAGTCGGATTATAGGCACTCTCAACTTCCATTTCTTTGTCTACAGCATGCCCAGCATCATAAGCCTCTCTTTCATCCTCATAACCGTAAGAGTCTAATCGTCCTTCCTTATCCTGTTGTGCATGTGTTCCCTCGTGGGCTAATCTTCCGGGAATTTCTTTCTCTTCTGTATCCTCGTCAATTACAATCTGACCGGTATCAGGGTCATAAGATGCCCGCGCACCTTCAGTATCTTCATTTTTTATCTTTCCTTTCCTATAAGCATCCTCTAACATCTCTATTACTTCCTTGCCTGCTTCTGTTTTAGCCCATTCTGTCTGTTTAAGTTTATCTAACGCATCCCCTATTTGGTCCTTTTCTGAAGGTACTACTCTTATGCCTATACTCTGTGTCGCTGTACCATCTTGATACCTTCGTGTGCCTCGATCGCTAACGTTTACGGTAATAGTATAACTTCCCGGTTCATCCGAAGCAATCCAGAATACTCTTTGGCCCTGTCGAGAACTAAGGCTACCGCCCGTACATGACCAGACAGGAAGATTAAGTGTGTCTCTTTCTTGTCCTTGGGCTTTTCTTTCCGGCGGCGGAGGATTGGATACATCTTCTTGTTCCCATTCGACCCACGCGTCCATATCAGAGCCGCTCGCAGATAAACTAACAGCTTCTCCTGGATTAACTTGTGCCCTACTTGTAAAAAGAGTTAATATAATACCAGTCCCCTTAGACCATTCTTTCCACGTGCGCGCCTGCGCGCTGGCTGTGAATTGAACCAGTATAAATAGCGCCAAAATAATAATAGAACAAAATTTATGTTTTTTCATTTCTTTGTATATATTAAGTTAAAGATGCTCTAATTCTTTCAATCTAATCATAGCACTACGAGCTAATTTAATTCACTCTGCCCCTCCCATTTTTTCTTCTTCATATCCTCTCTGGCCTCTTTTTTTATCCGTCCTCTTTTTTCTTTAAAGGTATTTCTATGATAAATTTTGTCCCCTGTCCATTATTAAACGGTACTATCTTAAATGTCCCCTTATGGTCAAATATTACCTTTCTGGCAATAAAATAATATATCCCTCCTTCTTTTCCCCTTTCTATCCCTACCCCCGCATAGAAAGCATCAGAAACGACAGTATTGGCCGTATCCGCAATCTCTAATAACGCGGAATTATTGCTATTCGTCAGGTTTATACTGATTAACCTTTCTTTGGGCAGAAAATATTCTATCGCCCCCATTGCTCCTTCTATTAAATATCCAACTGCCTCAGATAAATTATCATTCCCGAATACTTCTATGCTATCCTTTATATCGGCCTTGAGATTGATTTTCTTGTCAGCGATAATTTCTCCCTGCTTCCTTATCTTCTCTCTTACAATTCTACCTAGTTCAACCGCCTTAAACTCTGTTCTAGCTTTTTTGTTATAACTGCTTACTACATCCAAGATGCTTTGCGCCCTTTTTGCATTTTTACCTATAGATAAAAGCGCCTTTTCTAATTCTTCTTTTGACGGCTGATACGATTTATCGCATACAAAACTATCCACATTCAGAGAAATAAGCTGAATCGCATTTCCTACTTCATGGCGGTACGCCTCGGCTATCTGAAACGCGCTCTCCAATCGTTCCTTTTCAATCATTAATTCATATTTCTCTTTAGTTGCTTTTTGATATTCTTTAAAATAATGAATTTCTGACAACGATAACGATATCTGACTGGAAAGTATGCTGAATGCATCTAAATCCGTATCCGTAAAAATACCTTTCTCTTTTTGTCCTAACAGAATAAAGCCGAAAAATTTTTGTTTGAGGAACAATGGAATTGCTAGGCCTAAATTTATATCTTTTAATTGAGCAGGGTATTCTCCTATTAATGGGGTTGTTTTTCCTTGAAAAGAAGTTATAAGTTCAGAATTAGAATCAATCTTGAACGGCAATTCAAGGGGCCTGTTAGATTTCTGGTTTTTTAAATAAAAACCATCGTCATTTTCTAAATATATAGCACAAAAACTTAAATCCACAGAATCCATTATTTTAAACACAACCGTTTGACATAACTCTTTTAAGTCTTTTATAAAAATAAGGGTTAACGCAAAATCTTTTATCTTTTTCTGATAGTTTAGCTGTTCTTTAAGTATGATATTTTCGGCTTTTCCTCTTAAGTAGTTATAAACAAAAGGGCCGAGCGAAGCTAACACCATGCCAAATAAAATGATGCTAAACCAAATACCCTTGCCCAATAATTCATAACCTAACCAAAAAGGTGCCCCTAAAATTAAAGCATAAAGAGCAACAAAGATCCCTGCACGAGTGAGTGCTATTTTAATATCCAAAAGGCGGTATTTAATAATTGCATAACTTACCATGAACACATACACAGAAATAAAAATATTAAGAAATGGCAAAATAGGAATTCTATACCATCCGAAATAATTTGTAGAACCGCATAAAAATCCTATGATAGTTCCTCCAAATACATAAATTATTTGATTTTTAAATATACCAGTAGATATATGCATTTTTCTCCATAACAAATAAAAGGAATAACTTACCGTCACTCCAAAGTGGCTCAAAACAAAATGAAAAACAGGCCCCGGTAAAAGCCAATATGGGATTATAAAAAAACTGCTTCCTGTCTTCGCATATAAAGGCGTATAGACTGTCATCATAAAAATAACGCTTAAAAAATAATTTGTAGTAATGATTTTAAAACGCGTTTTAATGTTTAAGAAGAGGAATATAAAATGCATAAATAAGCTCGGCATGAATATAACACCTATCATGCATGTGCGCATAAAAAAATCAGCATAATCTTTTTGGGGCGAGATAAGCCATAGAAAATAAAAAAACGACCAAAAACTTACAGAAAAACAAAAATAAGCTAAAATCCTGCTTACTTTTGTTTTCCATGAACTTATAAATATAAATAGTCCTAAAAAAAGAGCCGTTAAACAATTAACGGCTGCTGAAAGAGAATAAAAATGTAAATACAAATGCATCCTAATTTATCCTTCTTTCGTTATCGAAAAATATTCGATTTTTCCGGTTTCTTCCCACTCTTTCACAATAGAATAATTTTTAATATTAGAAATTGCGATTAATTCTTCGACATCATTTTCTGACCTGGGCACAAACTTCCAGTCGCAAAACCAGTCCGGAGGCACAGGGGCAAAGGGATCTTTTTCTGTGATTTTGTAAGCAAGTATTAATGAGCCTTGCGGTTTTAAGAAACTAAAACAGGCATTAATCATTTTTTTCATAATTTTATCCGGTAAATAATCGGCCAACCCTATAGAATATACAATATCGCAGTTTCCAAGTTTAGCTTGGTAATCTTCCGGTCTTTTCAATAATTCCAGAATATTCTCCTGTAAAAATTTCATTTTTACATTGGCTGGAACATTGTTTAATGCCTGCTTAGAAAAATCCAGCGCTTCTTTGTCTAAATCAAGGCAAATATACTCTGTCTTGGATTTTATTTCTATTTTTTTTGAAAACAATTCCTGGATTTCTCGAGATGGGCCACAGGCTAAATTTAATAGCTTAAAACTATTCTTGTCACTATTTAAGGCATTAAATTTTCTTTCTAAAATTTCCACCATCTTGTTTTTTCGGCCACGGACGCCAGTGGCATAGGGATTATTTAAAAAATACTTATCAAAATATATCCCCATCTTAGCATCACTAATAATACAATTATTATAAACAAAGTTCATCATTTCGAAATCGCCCGGATATCCCCTGACTTTTTTAAACCCCTTCGTCATTATCTCGCTTTGATAAAACCACTCTCCGCCAAGATACCTGAATATTTTCTTCATTTCCCGCGTCACTTTTTTATCGTCTAGATCATTTGCTAAATTTTCCCCTTTTTTTATAAAATCATTGACCATTTTTTCAAAACGCAAAAACTTTTTTTCATCGTTTTTTATATCATCCTGAATTTCATTACTAAATCGATCTAAATCTTTTAATAATTTTTTGAAATTTACCTCCCAGAACTCTAATATTTTCGTTTTTAAATTTTCATCCTTTAAATTCTTGGTTATAGATTCGGCACTGGACTTAAGCAATACATCCATCAATAATTCTAAATCCTTCTCCTTAAATCTGATAAAAGCTCCCGAATATTTAAACTTTTTCCTTTCTAATAATTTTTCGGCCCATATAACTTTAAATGTTCTTTCGATATTTGTTTTAGGTGATATTTCGATCTCCACCTTTGCCTTTGATAAAAGACGGGGTTTACCCAAAACAGATTCCATATCAATCTCATCAATATTAGTACCCTGTGCCAAAAAAGAAGGGGGGATGTTTATGGGAAAATTTATTTTTAACCGGGGATAGATTTCCTCTTTGACAGGTTTTGAAACAGATTCCAAGGCCTTTTTTACCATTTTAAGAAATTCTTCATTTTCAAATGGCTTATAAAGATAATCCATAACCCCTAAAGTTTCATCCGGAAAATACTGGCCTTCTCCGGCATACCCCGTTATTATGACTGCTGGAGTAATTTTATCTCCTTCTTTTTCTTGGTCACGAAGCTTTCTTAAGGTTTCTATTCCACTCATGCCAGGCATTCTGATATCAGAAACAATCAGGTCAAATTTATCTTCTCTTATGATGTCTAAAGCCTTTCGTCCGCTATCAGCTATAGTTACATCATATCCGGATTTATGTAAAAGCATCTTTAGTGTCCTGGATACAATAGCATCATCATCAATTACTAAAATCTTCTTTGCCATTTTTGTCCCTTTCCTTTCAATGGTTTCTTTGGAAAGCAAAGTTTATAATCTTCCTTAACAGCTGATTATAGGAAAGACCGGCCTTCTCCGCAGATTGGGCCAGCTCATCATCCCGGGCCAAATTCGGATTGGCATTTGCTTCCAGGATATAGACGCGGCCGCTTTGAGTGACACGAATATCAAACCTTGCATAACACTGCAGGTTCAAGGCATGATAGGCGCGTTTACAGGTCTCTTCAATCTTTTTGTCCATGCCCTCGGCGAGTTTGCCGGCATAGACATTCTTGATGCCCCATTTTTTGCGATATTCGTTATCCCACTTTGCCTTATAGGTAGCAATACGGGGTTCATCCTCCAGGAATTGACCAAACTTAATCTCCCGAAACGGTAAAACCCGAATCCGTTTATTCCCTAATATGCTGACATAGAGCTCCCGGCCTTCAATATATTCCTCGGCAATAGCATCCATGTTCAGACGTTCATGAATAAACTTTATTCTTTCGCTAAACAACTCTCCGTTATCGGCAACCGAGCCTTGGGCAATGCCGCGTGAGCCCTCATCACATAAAGGTTTTATAACCAAGGGCAGTTTAAGGCGCTTGGGCAGCCATACTTTATGGCCCCGGTAAAAGGCGTGAAAACGGGGCACGTGAATCCGGTGAAAACGCAATATCTTTTTGTGCAGCGCCTTATCATTACAGATCATCAGTGTGGCCGACGATGATCCGGTAAAGGGCACTTCGAGCATTTCCAATAATCCGACAAAGTTTTTATCTAAATGCACTTTCTGGTTGAAGACCTCGGCAAGATTAAATATAACATCGGGTTTATCCGCATTGATCTCTTCTAAAAGGATACTGATATCCTTACAGATACCCAATAATCTTACCTTATGCCCGCTTTCCAGCAGGGTATTATAAACAGCATGTTCTGTATTCCAGTCAATATCCTGGAACTCGTCGATGTAGGTATAGCCCCGCGGCTGGGGGTTGGGGGTATCAAACACTAAAAGTATATTTAAACGTTTTTTCATTTCTTGCCCCGCAGCCGGCCGGTATACATATAATTCATCATCAATGTCGTAATATAGGTAGTAATCTTCAATACCGCTAACGGCTCATTATCGATACTGGCCAAATTAAGATCCTTGCAGCGTGTAATCAGATTTTTTAATAAATCGTCAATAATATATTTTTTCTCGCCGGTCCATTTAGATACCGTGCTTATGATGTTCTTGCGGTATTTTTTTATCAGTACATCGGCCGCCGGCAATGATGCGGTATCCGGTGTTTTTTCCGTAAAGATCCGTTTTAGATTGATATCGTGAAAATCATGGAAATCTTCGGCATAAAAATGGCGCTTGCGTTTATAATAATTACCTAAGGTGGAAGTAAGACGCCGGGCCTGCCAGTATTTCCTGCCGTTTTTTACCAGCGGTTCTTTATCCTTGATCTCCTGCATCAAATCATCCACGTACTTAAGTTTTTCTAACGCCTTCCATCCTTTATAATGAGTTTGCCAGTCTGTATCCGGGTCAAGCCACACCGCAAATGTCTCGGCAAAGTCTTCATCCGGATGATACTGGGCATAGTAATCTTCTAAATGCCGGACAAAATTACGGCTATAAGGCCGAAACCGATAGGTATCGGGATATTCTGTGGAAAAACGGCCGAACACCTTCTGCCATTTCCTGCGTTTAAACAACTTATAGGCATAATTTACAGTATGACCGGTTTCATGCCGCAAAAGTTTCATAAACCACTGCTTGGTTTCTCCTTCTGTATCCAGCATCATCTTTTTCTCCAATTTCATAAGCGCAGGATGGGCCAGGAAAAACGGGATGCCGATCACCGGCTCCTGGTCCGGGGTAAGCCATTCATCAGCCAAGTAACAAACCGGCTTAAATATCATCCCCTTATTTTTAAGCTCCTCGTAGAACTCGCTGACACAGGCCTCAAACCAGGCCCCTTTTATCGATAGCGGGAGGTCGCAGATCCTTAGCTTAAGCAGGTCTTCCTCGCTTATATGGGCTAAATCAATATTTTTTCTCATAACCACCTTATTCTTACGGCATGCGGCTTTTCGCTTCTAAAATCTTCTTTTCGTTCGGTGTTAAGCTTTCCATGCCTTGTTTGGATATCTTATCCAAGATTGCATCTACCTTTTGGTTAAACTCTTTGTCCTGCCGTTGCCTGTTCTGCGCCTTGCGCAACTGCCAGCGGGAAAATACCGCATGCGGGTCTAAATACATAAATTGTCTTTTTATAAATTCGCTCTTTAAATACAAATATCCAAATACGCCTCCGCCTAAATGCGCGATATAGGCAATACCGCTGGAAGAGGCCGACATTGCGCCTAAAAGATTAATACCGGCTAAGACTAATACCGCATATTTCATCTTCATCGGGAATATAAAAAATAATAAAATTATACTTTCCGGAAACATCACAGCATACGCTACCAATATACCGAATATGGCCCCGGAGGCGCCGACAACCGGGACGCCCGAGCCGAACGCAAACACAATACTGCACAGGCCAGCGGCCACACCGGTAAAAAGATAATAGAATAAAAACCGGCGGCTGCCCCAGGCGCTTTCGATTATCGAGCCGAACATCCAAAGCATGAGCATGTTTATGATAAGATGCCAAAGCCCGCTATGCAGAAAAAGATAGGTCAACGGCTGCCAGATCATGAACTTGGCAAATACATAACGCGGCACCAGGCCAAACAGGGAAAACCAGGGAAATCTAGAAAAAAGGTTCACCAGAATAAATACGCTGATATTAATGATAACCAGAATTTTTATGCTGCCGGAAAAATTCGCACCCGCATACGGATATATATTGTCAGCCCTGAATGATCTCATAAATTTTTAACCTGTAAACCCCGTTAGAGATTTATCCCGCAGGCTTACCCCGGTTAGAAAGATTTTTCTAACGGGGCTTGTCCTATGGGATAGGTTGCCTTTTGGAAACCGTAGTCTTTTCTTATTCTCTACCGGGGTAAACACTATTTTTGTAAAAGCCCCTTAACTGCATCCGGTATGGAACGGGGTTTGAAATCCCTGGATACACAAACCCAGGTTACCTTGGCTTCCACAAGCAGCGTATCTCCGCGTGTAATGCGCTGTGTAAAATTTACTGAGGACCTGCCGATTTTATCAATAGCCGCGGATATCCTGATTGTATCCAGATACCGCGCCGGGGATTTGTAGGCAAGCTCAATATGGGCAATCACAAAAAAGATGCCTTCCTGGGCTATCTTTTTTATGTCCAGGCCGCGGTTAAGACAAAATTCCGTACGCGCCTCTTCCAAGTGCTTAAGATAATTGGCATAGTAAACCACGCCGCCGGAATCAGTATCATGAAATAGATTTTATTTTCAATATAGAAATCGTCCATTATGCTCAACCTTTAATCCCCAAAGCAGGTACCGACACACCGCGCTGCTTTTATTAACGGGTCATTTAACGCAACGGTCTTGGGGCCCTGGGCTACATGTTTTAAAGACACCTTGCTCAATGAGTTTCCGCAAACCGCAACCATGTATCCAAATTGTTTACCGGCTATCATGTCTGCTGCCTTTGTGCCCAGCCTTGTCGCCAGTATCCGGTCAAATGCCGTGGGAGACCCGCCCCGCTGCAGGTGCCCCATCACTACAGTACGGGTTTCGATCCCGGTTATCTTCTCTAGTCTTTCTCCCAGGACAAAACCGACCCCGCCTAACCGGGCCTGGATTGTGCTTTCCTTAACCATTCTCTGCACAACTGCCTTGCCGCCTCTTGGTTTTGCGCCTTCGGCAATAACAATAATACTGAACCGGTTTCCCTTTTTATGCCGGGCCTTTACTCTTTTCGCGATTTTGTCAATGTCATAAGGTATCTCCGGGATCAAAATAATATCGCCTCCGGCGGCAATACCCGCTTCCAAGGCAATCCAGCCGGCATTACGGCCCATGACCTCAACAATCATCACCCGGTGATGAGACTGGGCTGTGGTATGAACACGATCTATGCCGTCGGCAGCAATGGCCACAGCAGTATTAAAACCAAAGGTGATATCTGTGCCGCGGATATCATTATCAATAGTCTTGGGTACAGCAACAATCGGCACCCCGTCCTTAAATAACCTGTAGGCAATAGCCAATGTCCCGTCTCCGCCAATACAGACAAGGCCACTTAAATTCAGACTTCTGATATTACGAAGTACCTGCGGGGATACATCTTTTAATATGATATTTTTACCCTGTCTTATTGCATGCCGATAGGGGTTGGCGATATTAGAGGTGCCCAGGATTGTACCGCCCAGGGTAAGAATGCCGGAGACATCCTTATAGTTAAGTTTCTTGAATCTGTTGCGGATAAGACCTTCATAACCGTCCTTTATGCCTATAACCTCCATGTCTTCGGTCAGCATGGCCTTCTTGGCCACGGCCCGGATAACCGCATTAAGGCCGGGACAATCTCCGCCTCCGGTAAGAATTCCGATCCTTTTTTTCCTACGCATGGCTTATCTCTCCTTTATGTATATTATTATATTAAGTTTAAATTTTATACGCAAGACTTTGCTCTAAACCCTTTATCGCCTTAATCCTCTCCAGTACCGGCGGATGGCTGTAATGCAGGAACACCTTTAAAGGATGCGGCATAAGATTGGATAGGTTGTCCACGGTCAATTTCTTTAAGGCAACTATAAACGCCTTTGGTTTTTTATGGGTTAATACAGCATAGCTATCGGCCTCGTACTCGTATTTACGGGAAAGCATATTGCCTAAAATAGAAAAAAACATGTTAAGCGGGGTATAAAGAAACCCGAAAAATATAAGGCTGGCATAAACAGAGATATTTTCCATCTTAAACGCCGCGAATAGACCTGCGTTCTTTAAGAAAAAAGAAAGGATATAAAACATAAATCCGGTAATAAATATTGATATTACTATCTCTTTAAGGATATGTTTCTTTTTGTAATGCCCGATTTCATGGGCCAAGACACCGACCAGCTCATCAATAGTATGGTTATTAATAAGCGTATCAAACAAAGCAATGCGCCTTGTTCTGCCAAACCCGGTAAAAAATGCGTTTGATTTTGTTGAACGCCGCGATGCATCTATCTTAAAAACGCCCTGCATCTTGAAATCCTGGCTCTTGGCGTAACCTTCAATCGCCGTTTTTAAATCACCTTCTTCCAAAGGTACAAACTTATTAAACAGCGGCATAATAAAAACCGGGGCAATAAACAGTAAAAATAATTCAAAAAGTGTTACCGCTACCCAGCAGTAAATCCAGGCCAGTTTTCCCGTCTTTAAGAAAAACCAGATCACAGCACTGAAGGCAATAGCGCCGATAACCGCACTCAGCACCCAGCTTTTTATAATATCCAGGATGAATGTCTGCGGGGTTGTCTTATTAAACCCGAACTTGGCTTCGATAACAAAGGTCTCGTACACAGAAAAAGGGATACTGATAACCTGCCAGATGAGCATCAATATTGCCAGAAAAATCAAGCCGGTAATAATCTCTGCGCCGGCATAGATACCGCGGGCCAATGTATCAATAACATTAAAACCGCCGGTTAAGATGAATATTACGGTAAATGAACTGATAACCGCATCTTCGATAAGGCCGAATTTGACCTTTTCTTTTAGATAGCGTTGCGCCTTTTGATATTTATCGGCATCGTAATAGCCTTTAAATTCTTCCGGCAAAGCGGTCCTTAGATACCTAACATTCAGGATTTCGACGGTTGTATCCAATATATATTTACCGATTAAAATAATAAGTATAATAATTAAATAAATATTCACGTCTTTTCTCTGGCTCCTTAGAAACACTCAAAATCCGCGCCTTGATTATACCAAATTTTAAGGGCATAAGCCAGGATTCATCTTATTTAATCGTCATTTCCCCCTATTTGCACACCCGGGAATCTTATGGTATACTTTATCACTTTTTAACTATTTATCTTATATGCTAACTATTAACTATTGCTCCGGTTATAACACGATGCAATCTTATTTATGAAAAAGTTATTTCTTGCCATACAAGCTGTTTTTATCCTGTTTCAAGCCGCATGCGGCCCAAATGCCTATGGCTCGGAGCCAAATCCTGCTACAGCATGTTACGATATATCCTATCTGTCTGCCCAGCTGCAAATCAACAATAACCTATTCCGGCAACTAGTCCTTGAATTATCCGCACCGGATATAGCCAATAGCCCCAAACCAACCGGTTTCCGGCCAGAACAAAAACTCATACAAAAATTAAACGCCATTAAAAATCCGGTAGCTAATTATGACCAATACATAAAACTTTTAAACCTATTTTCCGAAATAGAACTATCCCCAGCCGGGCTTGATATGCTAACCAATACCTGTATAAACGGCCAAACTTTACTTATAAAGAAAGCCGCGATAGATATACTTATAAAAATCGGCGATATCTATGGGCCGGCATTTATTAAACAGCATCTATTTACCCTTATTAAAAGCGGAACGCTGCCCTATGCCATTAAACGTTCCATAGTTTATATCGCTAATAATACAAGGCATATAAAAAAACAGGAGCTTCAAGTGTTATATGAGGAAGTTGCCCGGGAAGGCGAAAATACATTCCTGATAACCCAAGCAATAAAGATCTGGGAAGAAAATCAAAAACCGCTGATCAATACCGCAGATAAATTTACGGCGTTTATCAAGGCGATAAAAACCAACACCGGTTCAGATAGGTTAAATATGATCGATCTAGGTACAGGCGACGGAGAATTTGTCCGCCGGTTAAAACGTTATGCCTGGACACAAAATATAGATATTACGGCTACAGATAATAGCCGCGATATGATCCGCTCTGCCCTTTATCTAAATCTTGTTGAAGTAAAAAAAATAGATTGGAGAAACATAGAATTTCCTGAGAATGCTTTTCATCTAGTCACCATTAATTTTCCCAGTCCTAATTCTGGTATTAATTCGGTAAAAAGAGGAATACAACAAGCATTCGGAATCTGCAAATATGGCGCAGGGATGGTCTTCTATAGTATAGACTGCCCCAACGATGGCTATGACCCTAAACTTATTCTGGAAGCACTTGAACAGGCGGGATTCACTAATATAAAAATCTATAAAGCCAGCGAAATTCCATCTTCTTATCCAACAACCGGAACATCATCTCAACTTCCTGATGATGATAAGTACATGATTACCGCCCGAAAACCAAACCTATCTAAACATTCACATCCTGATACCAGGAATTTAGATGCCAATGCACCGGTCAACAATTCACAAACCCAGATCGAACAATCCATATAATACGGATTATTGATCCTGGTTTGTGGCTATTCAAGACTATATTCCCGCATTAAAAGCTTATAACCCAGGGCGCCGGTGCCTTCCACCTTCAGGGGAACGCGCTTGGCATCAGTGCTTACCCAAATTTTAATCTGCTTCGGCTCACTTTCAAAATAAAAGGCCCGGAATTTACCCGCCGGCACCTCAACCTCTTCAATCGAAACCAGGTTGATTTTATACTCCCGCTGCGGCAGGTTTGCAATAAAAGACCAGCCGATTTCAAGTTTGTCAACACTGCGTACATAATAAGGCAGCAGAATTGAATTGTGGATAGGGGCATTTTTTTTAATAACACTCTTTTTCTCCAAGAATCTTTTTTTGGTAATCGTAAGCGTAAAATTCTCCTGGTCGTAATCCTCCCAGATTTTCTCCGGCTGCATCAATCTGGAAACCTTGCGTTCTATCAATAGCGGTAAATATGTCCTGGGGTCGCTATAGATGACCTCCAAATCATGAAAGCGGATGATATCGGTAACAAAGGTTATCAAATTCACGGTACGGCCGTGCAGCTGCGTCTTTCTTAAATGATGGTAATAGGCCGCCCCTAACCTCATCTTCCCCATCATAACGTCGTAGGTTATCTTCTCTCCGACGCGGTCTGAAGAAATTTGTTTCTCGATTGGGCTTTCTTCTGTAAAAAGATACCTTCCCAGGATAATCCTCTGGATATGGGGTGTCGTTACAAAAACAAACAGTAAAACCGTGATAAACAAAAGGATTAACAGCCGGCATCTTTTTTTATATATGGTATGGTATAAAACTGCAAAATTTCTACTCAACCCTCACCTCATATTTAATGCTGACATTATAATGCCGGAGGCCTTAAAAAAATACCTGCTATTTTTTCCTGTAAGCTAAGAGGCCAAAAACAAAAACCGGGCTAAGCGCCAAGGCCACGACAATAACCCCTGAACTGATAAAATAGGCATTATGCGATTTAAGCAACGGCAACCCGACTAATGCCGCATCAATAACAAAATGCCCGATAAGTACGCTGGCCAACCCGTATTTTAAAAACACAATCCCAAATACAATCCCGGCAACCGTCAGCTCAATCCCTCTTACATAGGCAGGAAAAACCGGATAATTGGAATGGGCAAAGGCCCAAATCACGCTGGAAACCAGAACCCCCAGCCAGATCTGTTTCGTATATCTTTTAAAAAAAGAAATCGTAAACAACCGGAACATGAACTCTTCGCTGACCGCGGCACTGGCGGCAATAGTCAGCGGAAATAAAAAAGGCATGGTTGTGCCCAGGATATTGGAATATTCTACTTCCGGCGGCATCCAGATATGGAAGAATTTAGTGCCGATAAGATAAAATAACGTTACATACCCCAAAAAAATAAAACCCAGCGAATACCCCACGACCACTGACGGCATTATGTTAGCCGGATTAATACCTTTATACTTGCGGAGGCCTAAAAAAGAAAATTTTTCCGGCCATAAACCACGCGCTAAAGACTCGCCCGAACATCCAAACAGGAAAATAAGCAGCCCAAACAAAAGGCCGCTGATCAAGGCCCCGGCACATGCGATAGTGATAAATACCGCCTTGCTCATCGTATCCGGATAAGAACTCCATAATAAAGGCATGCTGTTTAAAAAAGAAAAAACTGCCAGCGCGACCACGCAAACGGCAAAAACCAAGCCAAACTTCCAATTTATTTTATCTTTCTTAAACTCGACAATAAGCACAAATACCGCGGCAATAACAATAAAAAATATAAATACCATCGGAATAATCGAAAGCACCTGCCCAAAAGAAACCTCTTTTCCCAAATCACGTAAAAATTCTTCCGGGATATCCAGGTAGCGGCTGTAATATCCTAATTTATCACCATAAATAAATACGGCCAGCCTTAAATTGGCATCCTGGATTGAATAATCCTTTTTCTGCCAGATAAAATAGTAATCGGTCCTGTTCTTCTGTTTTTTGGTCGTACTGTCTTTTAATTCAAAATCGTCTAAGCTGAATCCTCGCGCCACAAGATAGTCCTGCGCCTTGGCCCGGGCATGCTCCGGTGATAAATTTTCTCCTTGGTCATTATCAAGCAGGGAATATTCAAAATTAATGATCTTGCCGCTGGCCGGGTCCACATAAACAGAGAATCCGTCCTTATTCAGTTCTTTAAACCACCGTACCCGCCAGAACCAAACCGGGATACCTTCCCTGATAAGGGTATTGGCCTTCTTTATACCCTGCGTTTTCTGTAGATACACAGAGGCCGAATAGTCGGAATCAAACAATACGGTTTCATCAAAACCCTCGAGGCTGAACCCCTGTGCAGTTACAAATTCCGCTGCTTTTTCCAATACCTCTTTTTTGCTCAGCCGGATATCGATAGAGGCAATGGGAAAGGCGTCATTAAAAAACAGCACAAAAATAATAAGTCCGGCCGCAGCCGACAATAACCAAACCCCTAACCAAAGTTTATCTTTTGCCATAACAATATAACCTGTAATTTTGAATAAAAACCTATCTGATTAAATCTTGGGGGGAAGACTAAAATGGATAAATCCGGTATCCAGTCACTCCGCTATCTTCTTGCTCGCTAACCTTCCAGATTTCAACCCGTTCCTTATATTTTATCCCATAATAACTATCCGGCAGCAGGTGGAAGGTAAAAGCAGCATCATATGTCCTTACATTAAATTCTATTTTAAATAAGGCCAAAATAAGCATTACCATCGCAAGCAGGATCAATATAAAAAACTTGCATACAATATAAATCGCACCGGTGAAATTATTAGGTCCTCTGGCCATAACCTATCCTTAGCTTTGGATATACAGAATCATCGTCTCTACTGTTTTTTATTTATACGATAATATTTATAATACCTCTGATTTATCGGCTTGTAAATATATTTCTAAATACAATCAAGGATATTATCCTTTAATTAAGTTTAGGGGGTTTACGCGGATTTAAAAAAAGATTGTTGCATCGTGCAGGAAGTCAGGCCTGGGAATCTAACAGGATAGTTACCGGGCCTGCATTGATAAGCTCAACCTCCATTACAGAGCCGAACCTGCCTTCTTTTACCGTAATTGCGGATTCAGTTAACCGGCGGTTAAATCTCATCCAGAGCTCTTTGGCCAGGGCCGGGTCTGCGGCATTGTCAAACCCGGGACGGTTTCCCTTTTTCGTATCGGCACAAAGCGTGAATTGGGAGACACTGAGGATCTGGCCTTTTGCCTGTTGAATATTCAAGTTCATCTTGCCTTGGGCATCAGGGAAAACACGCAAATTTAAAGTCTTTTTTGCAAGATACTCAACGCTATCTTTTGTATCGCTTTTTTCGATGCCGACAAAGAGTAAAAACCCTTTTTCAATCTGCGCGATAACGTTGTTATCAATAATTACACTTGCCCTTTTTACCCGCTGCACCAAAACCCGCAAGGACATGTCTCCTGTGTCTATTAATAAAACGCGATTCTTTATGCGTCGTGAATCTCCTTTAGAAGCCCCTTGCAGAGAGCTACGATATCCTGAGCGGCATCCGGGGTCAAGACAAGATAGAAACTACCTCTTAGATTTTCATCCGGTTCTTCGAATTTTGCCTCTACCAGCAAAATCTTCTTCTCCTCGCTAGGATCGTGAGAAAAAACAGTTATATTCAAGATCTCTTTGATCGTACCGGAAATCAAGGTCGGCGGGGCAATCAGGATAACCCGTTTAAACATAATGCCCAGGGCCGTAACATAAGCGCTGGTCACCATACTGCCAATCTCTTTGATTAAAGACATCCCTATTTCCGTCAGTACCCCGGACTGCTTATCCTCGGCCTTGATCTTGTACGAGATATCATTTAATCTGAACGCATTCTTTTCATCCAGTAGAAAAACGACCCGGCCGTTAAAGCCGCTGATGATTTTTGAAAAAACAGCAACCCCCATTTTCTCAAGCAACATCTTTGATTGAATAGACGTATTTGTAACCACTTCCGTTCTGGGCACAAAAAGATTTATCTTTTTTTTCATTATTTCAGAAAGGGCAATGCCGCCATGGGCCGCCGCAATATTACCCACTTCTTTGAGAATATCCATCTCATCTTTCATTTTACCCCCTTGTTTATAATCTCAACTCTTACAGGCCATTTCTTTTTTTTGTTTACATTGCTTGCTGCAAGCTGTGTCGCCGGTCCAGCAATAAAGGCAAAGCCTTTCCTTGCCCAGGCCAACAGCTTCGACCATATCATCTGCGGTCTGATAACGCAACGTCGTAACATCCAAATCTTTGGCAATCCAGTCTACCATTTTCTTGTATTTTTTCGTAGTATGATCTACATAGTCTGAAACGTTTTCTATATCACGGCCTTCGATACTGCGGATGGCCTTGCGTGCGGCAAGTTCAGAAAGAGTGCGTGTGGACAGTTCAAACCGGCAGGGAAACATTAGCGGCGGACAGGCCGGCCTTACATGTATTTCTTTAGCCCCGGCATCCCACAATTTCTTTACCGTGAAATTTTTAAGCTGCGTACCCCGCACAATGGAATCATCACAGACCACAATTCGGTTGCCTGTAATTATTTCCTTGATGGGAATAAGTTTCATCTTGGCCACCAAGTCGCGTGTTTCCTGGGAAGGAGGGGTATAGCTTCGGCCGTAGCCAGGCGTGTATTTGACTAAGGGGCGGCGATATGGTTTTTTAGATTCCATGGCGTAACCGATGGCATGGCCAACCCCAGAATCCGGGACCCCGCTGACCAAATCTACCTCTATATCCTTATCGCGTTTAGCCAGATAGCGGCCGCTTCTTTCTCTGACGACCTCTACATTTATATTTTCATAACAAGATGCCGGAAAACCCGTATAAATCCATAAGAATGTGCAGATTTGCTGTTGAGCCTGACCTTTTTTCTTGGCCGCTAAACCTTTTTCGTTTATTAATACAATTTCTCCGGGCATAAGAAACTTTACTATCTCAAAACCGGTGTTGGGAAACGCGCTGCTTTCAGAGCTTACTGCATACGCACCTGCCTGCTTACCCACAACCAGCGGGGTATATCCGCATCTATCACGGGCAGCATAGACACCGTCATGATTGAGTAAAAGCAAAGAGCAAGACCCTTCTATCTGGGCAAACATCTTCTCAATACCGTCAATCAGGTCATTGCCCTGGTTAATCAATTTAGCTATTAATTCCGTGGCATTAACCCGGCCCTGGCTGACTTCACTAAACGATACCCCTTTTTTCAACAACTCATCTACCAGCGCATCCATATTGGCCACAAAGCCAGTAGTAACTATAAAAAAAGGGCCGAATTTTGAATTAAGATAAATAGGCTGTTCATCTAAGGCGCTGATAACGCCAATACCGCTATTGCCCTGCATCTTTCTTGAATCTTCGTAAAATTTTGATTTAAATTGGCTCTGGCTGATATTATGTATCTGGCGGGTGAAATCATCGCCGAGTGTAACCATGCCCCCGAATTCCGTACCTAGATGAGAATGGTAATCCGTCCCGTATAGAAGTATCTGGGCGCAATCCTGTTTAGAAACTACGCCAAAGATTCCGCTCACTTTTTATCCTCTCTTTCAATATTTTAAAAAGATTAAATATCAAAATTACCAAAAAGATATTATAACTCTTTTTCATTAAAAAACTACAAAAATTAAAAAATACTCAAAAAAACTACCTCACCCTCTGTCCTGATCCCAAGGCTGCCGGATTTTCCTCGACCTGAGTCGGCAGGCCCATTTTATTAAGTAATTCAATAAAAGGATCAGGGTTAAGCTCTTCGACATTGACCATGGTTTTAACATCCCAGAGGCCGTTGGCAACAAGCATTGCTGCCGCTACTGGCGGGACACCGGCAGTATAACAAATAGCCTGAGACTCTACTTCTTTGTAGCACTGGGCATGGTCACAAACATTATAGATAAAAACATCCCTTTTTTTGCCGTCTTTTACGCCTTTAACAAAATTCCCGATACAGGTCTTCCCGGTATAGTTGGGGGCCAGCGATAACGGATCCGGCAAGATTGCCTTTAGAACTTTCAACGGGACCACTTCCACCCCTTCTGCAGTCTTAATCGGTTTTTCCGAGGTTAGCCCTAAGTTAGTCAATACCGAAAAAACATTTATATAGTGGTCGCCAAAGCCCATCCAAAAGCGGATACTGTTGGCATCGATATTTTTCCACAAAGAATGAAGCTCGTCATGACCGTTTAAATAAACCGGCTGTTTGCCGACAACCGGGAAATCATAGACCATTTTTATAGAATGGACCTTCTCCATTACCCATTTCCGGTCGATCCAGGTCCAAACCTTTTTGAATTCCCGGAAATTTATTTCCGGATCAAAGTTGGTAGAAAAATATTTCCCGTGATTTCCGGCATTAACATCCATGATGTCTATTGTATCTATTTTATCAAAATAGTGCTTTACGGCCAAGGCACAGTAGCTATTTACGACCCCCGGGTCAAATCCCGCCCCTAAAATGGCGGTGACCCCTTTTTCTTTACAGCGGTCTTTACGTTTCCACTCATAGTTAGCGTACCAGGGCGGGTCCTCGCATACCTTATTCGGCTCTTCATGGATAGCGGTATCAATATAAGCAACACCGGTCTTGATGCTTGCTTCCAGTAAAGACATATTTACATACGATTGCGCCAGGTTGATTACGATCCCGGAATTGGTTTCCTGTATAAGTTTTATTGCCGCCGGGATATCCAGGGCATTGAGGGCCCGGGAATATATCTTTTTAGCAGTGTCTTTTATATGCTTTTTTCTTTTGACGCTTTCAATAATTGCATCGCATTTACTCTGCGTCCGGGAAGCAATACAGATATCACCGAGCATATCATTATTTTGCGCACACTTATGTGCCGCAACATGGGCCACCCCGCCGGCCCCGACAATTAACACGTTTTTTTTCATACTACAGGTCTCCTTATTATTCCGTATTTCAATTATGATAAACTGTTTACAAAATCTTTATATTTAAACTCACGCACAAGCTCCACTGACCGGTCAAGCCTTTTTACGGCAATCGCCGGCATTTTAAGCCCGTTAAACCAGTTTTTCTTAACCATGGTATATCCGGCGGCATCGGCAAACTTAATAATACTTCCTACCTTTAACCGGGACCTAAAGCCGTAAGTACCGAAGATATCCCCGGCTAAACAAGAACGGCCGGCAATCATATATTTAAACCCCGTCAGAGAATTACGTTTTCTATCGAGACGGCCTTTCTCTAACGGGGTAAACCGTCCGGGCCCGATATTTTTTATTTTGGCATGGGTACCGTACACCAATAGATCCAACATGTGCGCCTCGACAGAGGCATCGACGACAGCTATATCCATTTTATTTCGGACAATATCCAGAACCCTGGTCACCAGTTCCGCTGATTGGGTAATCGCACTTTCCCCGGGTTCTAGATAAACTTGGATTTTAAAGCGCTCGCTGAATTCTTTTAATTTTTTACAAAATTTTTCTACAGGGTAACCCTGTTTAGTAAAATAAAGGCCGCCGCCTAAGCTGACCCATTTTAAACCGTTAAGTATTTTCCCATAGTGATGGCTGATATAATCAAGATGTGAAGCAAAACTGCCAAAATCATCGTTCTCGCAATTGAAATGAAACATTACCCCGCTAATTAGATGCGCTATGTTTAATATGGATTTTTTATCGATTACCCCCAAGCGGGAAAATTTACGGGCAGGATCAGCCAAATCAAAATGAGAGTAGCTTACCCTGGGGTTTACCCTTAAGCCGAGCTCAGGCTTACAGACGATCCGGGAAAACATTTTTAACTGCGATACGGAATTAAAAATAATTTTATCGGCAAATCTGCCAACTTCCTTTATGTCCTCTCGGGCATAACCTACCGAATAAACGTGAACTTCTTTTCCGAATTTTTCATATCCAAGGCGGGCCTCATAAGGGGAGCTGGCGGTTGTGCCATCCAGATATTGCCTTATCAACTTAAAAACACCCCAGGCGGAAAAACACTTAAGCGCCAATACGACTTTCGCACCAGAATTATCTTTGATGCGTTTAATTATTTTTAAGTTTTTCAGCAATCTTCGCTCATCAATCAAATAATACGGGGTCTCTAACTTCATCGCCAAGTTTTAACCAAGGTTAGCTCAAAAATCTTAATCGTTATTATCATACAGGCCGTTACAGGAAAAAACAAGAAGTTTTAATTTTGGCATATTCTAATACAAAACAGCAGAATTAATTCTGCTGTTTTTGTTGTTTACCTTGGGCAAAATAATATACGCTTAGCGTATCAGAAAACGCGCCTTTACCCTTTTTGCCCTAAAAAAATCCTTGGTGAATTTCTTGGCCAATTCCTTATTATAGGTGCAACATGAAAAGATATTGATATAGGCTGTCTTCCAATAATCAGAGAAATGTCCGGTGATGGAACTAGTCTCAATAAGCTGGACCAAAGAATACCCTTTTGTGAACTCTTCTCTTTCGCCGAAATAAGGCAGAAGCGTCTTGCCAAATTTTTTCATCTTGATAAGCTTGCACAGCTTATCAACATACAGTTGCAGTTTTTTCTTTGAACTAAGCACCTTGACATCACACTCAAACAAATCCAACACCAGTTCATATCCATATATATTCTTTCCTTTTTTCTTCATTCCAGTGTCTTCCTCACTTATTTAGCGATGTTCAAAGCCAAGATGTAAATTCCCGGGGTTAAAGTAATTTATTTTAAACTCTGCTGTTCTGCGTTTTATATTTAGTGTCTTATCCGATATATTTAACGGGGACATTCCTCTGGCCCCGATTAACATGGTAAAGAGACCTTTAAGGTAAGTAAAAGATATATGAAGACTGGTGTTGCGTAAAATGGAATTACATGTTTCGATGATGCTTGAGATTTTTGTTTTGACTGGAAAAAGGAGAGAAAAGGAGGCTTCGGCTTTCCATAGCTTAATACTTGAATGGATATCCGTACATTCAATACAACTATTTTTATAGCAGCATTCTTTATTCTGTTTCCTGTTCATTCTTTTGTTTAGGCTATCCCTTCTTTCAGCAATTTGTTAAATAATTTTTTGCTAATTAGTATTAAATCAAAAAATTTAAAATTTTTCAAGAAAAAAATTAAAAAATTTTTACTTAAACATTTTTCGATACTTTTATTTTAACAGTTAATCAATAAAAAAGCAATGTTATTTATGCATAATAATAAAAAAATTTGCGGCGGCCTTTTAAATTAACTTTTGCTTTTAAAAATTAATCCGGTAACCAGGAGGGATTGGGATTAGATTGCCTGTTCAATCATTAAATCTTGCGTTCTTCCGTATTTTTTGTAATCAGGCGTGTGGGCTCGAACCATAAGGTGATACATAGACCAGTTGGTTGTCTCTGGGACTGCGTCTAGATCGATATCCCTGGAGACATCGAAAAGAAGCGATGTCCTTACCGGTTTTTTTTCAGGCAGGACAGGAAAAGGGATATATCCGAGAAGGGCCTCTAACTGCAGTATATTCTCTGGTTCGAATGTTGGCCTGTCTTGGAGCTTATCAGAAATAAACCCGACATCAATAAGGCTGCCGTCTTGTCTTTTTATGGTATTGTTAAAAAAGTTTTTGAATAGTTCTATGATCGCATTCCGCGGTATAACAGAAGTCCCATCTGCTAACCTAAAGCTTAATTGAAAATAATGGTCCTTCTTTATATGAAAAACTCCATGTTTCCGTTCACGGAAAATTTCATAATACGGCACAAGGGCTGATAATCCGTTCTCCTCTTGGCCTAAGGCTTGTTCAAAATCAACTACTTCTTTTTTGTCTTCATCCAATACCTTTAAATAAATCTTTATATTTTCTTTTTCCATTATGATGCGGCCAAGATCGCCCAGCAGCTCAAAAGGCCTTGTGTGTATTAAAAATGCGGCCTTACAAATAAGCGCCTGTTCCTGCCTTCTGAATAACGCCTTGAGTGCGATATCGCGTATCTGCAAGGAAGGCGAAAGCAAATCAGCATTATCTTTATCCAGATAAAATCCCCCCGGCCCGGCCCAGGCTAAATCAAGCATGACCAATGCATACACGACAATATGTATAGTTATCCTGAAAAATATTCCTTTACTCATAATACAGCCTTCCTATAATAATACACCCTTATTATAGATTTACCATGGCATTACCGGCCGTAACCGGCTCATAAAAAAGGTTTTAAAGTATACCATATGAATAAAAATCGTGCAAATCTGCCTTAAAAACACCTTCCGGATGAAAAATAGGCCTTTTAAGAGTTGAATATTTACGATTATTGGATATAATATAATCGGTTCTAAATTAAGGAGGGTTTACGAATGGATATTATTAAATTAGTGCTGCTTCGACACGGGGAAAGCACCTGGAACAAGGAAAACAGATTTACCGGATGGACAGATGTCGACCTGTCCCCAAAAGGCCTTGCCGAGGCCGAAGAAGCAGGCCAGATCTTAAAAAAAGAAAACTATACGTTTGATATTGCGTTTACTTCCGTATTAAAAAGGGCAATACGTACGCTCTGGATTGCCCTCGATGTCATGGACCTTGCCTGGATACCGGTATACCGCTCCTGGCGGCTGAACGAAAGACATTACGGGGCGCTCCAGGGTTTGAATAAGGCCGAAACCGCACAAAAATACGGCGATGAACAGGTGTTAACATGGAGAAGAAGCTATGATATCCCTCCGCCGGCTTTAAAAAAGACCGACCCCCGTTATCCGGGAAAAGACCCGCGTTATCAGGATATGGATAAGAAAGACATCCCGCTTACTGAATGCCTAAAAGATACGGTAAACCGCTTTTTGCCCTATTGGCACAAAACCATAATGCCCGCCCTGAAAGACAATAAGAAAGTCCTCGTTGCCGCGCACGGCAACAGCTTGCGGGCCTTGGTAAAATATTTAGATAAAGTATCGGATAAAGAGATTGTTTCTTTAAATATCCCGACGGGCATCCCGCTTATCTATGAACTGGATAAAAATTTAAATCCATTAAAACACTATTATCTGGGAGATGCAGAACAAATCAAAAAAGCCATGTCAGCGGTAGCTAACCAGGGGAAGGCAAAAAAATAGATAGGTTTACGGATAAGTTTTTTAAAAAAAGCCCGGCATTGCCTACCGGGCCTTTTTTTATTTCTCCGAGGTTATAATTTTACGACATTCACCGCTTGCTCGCCTTTTGGGCCCTGAGCGATTTCGAATTCAACTTCTTGACCTTCTTCGATGGTCTTAAAGCCATCGCCCTGAATTGCGCTATGATGCAAAAATATATCAGTTCCAGAATCGGTCGTGATGAATCCATAACCTTTCTTATTATTGAACCACTTAACTTTTCCTTTTGGCACTACTTTTTCCCCTCCTTTTCTTAAAAATTATAGTAAATTAATGCAGTTGTAAAAAAACCGCAAGATAAGCTTTGTTCTGTCTTCTTGCGGTATGAAACTACACTGCTTATTCACTATATTCATAATTATAAATTAACCTTTTAAGCTTGTCAACTTAAATTATCGGAATTTATCAAAAATAAAATTTCCTTCCCGTATTTAATAATCTGCTAATAAAGCTTGAGAAATTAAACAATCCATGTTATAAAAATAAGGTATCTATTATTGATGCTGCATAAGAAGGGAGCTGGTTATGGCCGAAACATTAGGAAGCCTAGTAGACAAATTAACGATAAAATCGATACGGGAATTTCATCTTGAAGAAATACTTAAACTTAAAAAACCAAAATTTCCTAAAAAACAGGTAAAACATAAATTAGCCATGTTAAAAAAACAAAAATCTTTGTTTTTTAAGGAAATAGACCAGTTTGTCAGCCTTGCCTTCCAGGGCAAAATACATCTGCGCGAAGAAAAACTTAAGCTTTATAACCGGCCGCAAGACATGGGCAAGATCGGTAAAATCTCTACAATCCCCCAGGCCATCGATACCCTGGCCAGGAAAAACCTGGAATTATGGCATTTAGAAGACGAGGCCCGGCGAAACGATGTGCCCCTTTCCTATATCGGTAAGATCAAAAAGAAAATAGATTTAGCTAACCAGCAGAGAAATGATCTGATTGATAAGCTTGACGAACTGCTCGAAACCAAGGTCAAAAAACGCCGTTGATTTTTCCTTTATAAACGCAAATACCGGCGGACCTGTTCAAGTACCGCTTCGACCCCGATAGCTTCCATGCAGCGTCCAAATACAAGCTTATCCTTGCATTCGGAGGCCTCGATATCAGGATAGCACGGCATACAAGCCGGCTTTTCCCGGCAGGTAATATTATTATTCCCGTGAAAATAAGGATAGATATATTCCGGCCGCGTTGGCCCATAAAGGCCGATGGTCTCAACCTGCATACAACTGGCTAGATGTAAAAGGCTTGAATCCGGCCCAATAAAAACAGCGCAGCGTTTGATCAATGCCATTGCCTGCTTTAACGTAGTGCCTTTAGCAATTATAATCTCCCGCGAAATTTTCTCATCCACCATCCGCCCAAAGCTATCCCCGCTGCTTTTTCCAAAACTAATCACCTTGCATCCATAGCGATGGCTAAGGACCTGGGCCAGTTCATTCCATTTATCAATCGGCCAGCTTTTTAAAGACCAGGCCGGCACAGGATGAATTCCAATGAGTCTGTCTTTTTGACTTAGACTATTAGCATTTAAAAAAGTTTCTGCATATAATTCATCTTCCTTAGCCCAGCTAAAGTCAAACACCGCGGCCTTGGCTTCCACCCCGCGGGAACGCAAAAATTCAAGGTATATATCCGCGACATGCATTTTTTTCTTAAGCGGGTCACCCCGAAGATATTTTCTTAAACTCCAGGCGCAAGGTACAAATAAAAACTTATGCATAAGTGTACTGGGAAGAACAATCGCAAGATCAAAGCGCTGTTTTGTCAACCCGTACATAAACCGCAGGCGGCCGAAGAGGCCTCTGTGTTTTGCATATTTATCAAAGCTGAAAACCTTATCTACCCCTTTATAACCTTCGACGATACCGCAGGCGCGGGGTGCAGTAAGAAAAGAGATCTTTGCCCCCGCAAACCGGCGCCGCAGGGGATTTACAACGACAAGGTCATAGCAGACATCACCAATATTGGAATGGCCGATAATTAGAATATTTTTAAACATAGTTTGCTTTCTATATTCCTATCGCTTGAATGCGGCTAACATTAAAATTCAGCGACGGGAACCGCAGGTTTGCGTCTGCTGAAATGCTTTGTTATAAGTTCTTTTTTATTTTCAGCAACTTTATTATTGTATTCATATTGCTCAACAAAAGGAGTAATGAAATCAATAAATGCTTTCAATAAATTAGACACCTCTAATTTTGCTTTTTTTAAAAGATTGAACATATACTTTCTTGATGAAGGATTTATTAACAATAAAATAAAAACCACAAACATAATTCCTGTAAATTTTTTCGGTATTTTTGCTAAAATTATAATTAACATATTTACAAAGGAAGTTGTTAATATAAAACTTCCCATACCGGCAATTTTTATAGAGTAGGCAGTTTCTGCATGTTTAGAATATTCTTTTAAGTCAGCGATTATCTCAACACTTATAATTTGCCCGCCCATACCAGCAATATCTTTATCTTTTGAATATATTGGGTATCCATATTTGAGCTGTAATGCTATAAATGGAGCATCTTTTGGATCTCTGGAGCACAGTTTTCTTAATTTATTTGAACTCCTGTGAGGAACAAAGGTAATGTATTGCTTATAAGATTGCCACGCGGCTAAAAGCGGTTCTGCTTGTATATTCTTTTTTTGTGATATCTCAGGAATCTTATCTTCAATTTCTTGTTTTAAATATTCTGGCGCATAGGCTGTAATAGTTTTATTTTTATTTAATTCAAGTAATCGTGTAACGGCGTTTTTATTTTTTCTTTTTTGGGTAAGCCATAATAGTTCACCAATAATTACATTTGTATCAATGATCAAGTTTACAGTTAATGGCTTACTGAGCGTACCACTAAGCTGAGGATAGCTCGCAAGTAATTGAGAAACTAATGGTAGAATTGATGATTTTTCGGGGATTTTCATCATATTATAATATTTTTATTAATTTTTTCTTATAACATTTAAGCTCAGATAGAGGAAGCCAACACCATTTGGCAGTGGGTTCCGACCCTGTGGAATTTTTTCAAAACTCCCAGGTTTTGGTCCTCGTTAGAGGATTGCCTGTAGCAAATCGTCAGATTAAATCGACTTTTTTATCAAATATTCGTTAAACTGAATCTTTTTTAATTCTAGTGATTTATAAGCTTTAAAAAATTTTAACCCAGGGAAGTGTTTTATTGATAACTCAATAAACTTATCAATAATTTCATCTGATACCCTATATCCAAAATATATTTCTGAAAGCTCATCTTTGTGCAAGCTATAGAAATCAAAATTTTCATTCTTATACACTGGGATTACAACTCGCCATTCTTTTTCATCGCTCCATTTAATATCTTTTGTATATAATAGTGAATCATATAATTTCTCTACGTCCAAATCAGGGTTAGATTTAATTAATTCTTTAAAATCCTGCTCCGTATATACCACTAAAGGATTATCTTGATAAACACACTTTCTGGCTACAGTCAAACCTCTGTCTAATTCTGTTAGCATTTCAAGTTTTATAACAGCCCCGCTATTTTTATCTGCATAGTGTGCCCACATCTTTGTATCATCATTTATTTCACTCATGCAAAAGACTCGATAATTATCTATTTCTGAATCCCAAAATGATGTCAATTCTTCTCCGGCACTAAAAAATCCATCGACTGATTTTTCTATAGCAGGTTCCACTTGTTTAAGAAAGTCTGGTAACGACAGCTCATTTCTAAGCAATTGAATTAAAGCTGCCAAACTTGCTTTTGGATTTATAGAGTTGAATGGCACGCATTCATTTGATTGATACATTTCAGTAAAAGCTTCTCTATAAATTTCTCTTGCTCTTTCTTTACTAAAGGTAGCATCAAATCTATGTTGCATATCAAAAGGATCGTTAAAACTTTTCGGCGGTGCAAATTTAATTGTCGCATTTGAAAGAATTTTTTCTAATGAATCCAATCCCAGATACTTAAATAAATACTTTCGCGGACATCTGTAATTTTTATTCATAATTTTTAAATCTAACATCGGAATTCACCTGCTTTTGGAGCGACGAAGCCGCGGAAAAGGTCAGGTGAAATGACTTGTTATGTAGTTTTATTTTGATTTTTTAATCTATCTATGTATTCGTTATTTTTTAATATGGCATATAACTCAGCCCTTTTTTTGTTATATTCCTTTTCATCTATTGTGTCGCAAAAGCCACTAGTAATTACACGTTTTACAATAAGCAAATCCATCATGTTTTTATAGTATTGATAATAAACAAAAATAACGATGATTGTATATACAAGATGTATTAGAATAAAATTTACTTTCAGAGTTATAAAAAAATCTACTAATGGTAAATAAAGTAAAAACAATGATATTGTTATTAGTCCTAAAATATGAGTGCTGGTTCTTATTTCTTCTAGCGGACCAGAGTAATAAAGGCTAAAATATTTTATTAATTTTTTCTCTTCAATAATTTTATCGTTATCTTTCTTTTTTAAATTATCATTAATAGATAATACAATCAAAGCGGTAAGAATTAGGTACAAAATATAGAGCGTGGCCGTAGATAGGAGCCATAACATTATTGAGAAAGGCTCTATCATTGATTTTATTTCCGATATAAATTTTATTTTTACCAAATAAAGATACCATGTTGTAGCTATGGCCATACCAGTAATAAACGTATACGCTTCATCTCTTCTAAAATTGCTTACAGGAATATTCATTTTTTATCCTTTATTTTAAGCTAACAACTAACAACCAAATTTCTGCTTTACATTAATTTTTCTAAAATTCAGCATATCATATTCTCAAAGACTATGCAAATAGACGCCTAGATAACGAACCATAGGTATTTGCCCCTTGATTTTACTTGATTTTAAGGTACAGCTATATCTTTAAATTCCTCGATAATCTTAAACATCTGCGCCTTTGTTTTAACCTGCACAAGGCGCGTCCTTAAAATTTTTATTCCGGAAAAGCCACGTGTATACCAGATGAAAAACTTACGGAATTTTATTATACTGACTCTTTCCCCGTAGCAGTCAAGGCATAAGTCAAAATGTTTTTTTATGGCCGCGGCAATCTTGCCGGCCCCAGGACCCGGCAATAATTTTCCATTTTTCAGAAAGGTATCCGTATCCTTGAATATCCAGGGATTTCCTAAGGCCCCGCGGGCGACCATTACCGCATCCACACCGGTTAAATCAAGCATTCTCTTTACAAGCTGCGGCGTCAATATATCCCCGCTGGCAATTACCGGGATAGTAAGCGCTTTTTTTAGTTTTTTTATTGCCGGGTAATCAACATTGCCCTTATACCCCTGGAGCTTGGTCCGGCCATGTACGCAGATAGCATCAATCCCGCTATCCTGGGCGTAACGCGCGATGTCGCATGCTGAAACAGCATCGCGCCAGCCAAGACGTATTTTTACCGTTGCCGCTATATTGCGGGCGCGGGCATAGCTTACGATAATCTTAAGCAACTGTTGTAATTTGCGCGGCGTTTTAAGAAGACTGGCCCCGGCGCCTTTTGCCGTGACCTTCTTCTTGGGGCATCCCGCATTCAAATCGATTATATCAAACTCCACTTTATCCAGTTTTTCCAGACCCTTTTCGATATAATAAGGGTCACTTCCTAAAAGCTGTATTCCCAGCGGCCGGTCCAAGGCATCGGTGCGCAGCATCTGCAGCGTCCTTTTATTGGAGTAACTCAAAGAACGGCTATCAATCATCTCTAAAAAAGCACACTTGCATCCGAATCCCCGGCTGAGCATACGAAAAGGGAAATTGCTTACCCCGGACATGGGGGCAAGAATAAGCGGTCTGGATAATCTTAGTTTACCAAGAACAAACATCAGCGGTTTTTTTGTAGAAAGGGCCTATTCCTTAATATTGTCTTCCTGCTGCCTTAGTTTTTCAAGCATCTGCTGCTGATAAAAAGAACTGGCCCGGATATAATCCCATTTTTCAGCCTGGACCTGGTCAATCTTCAGCTTGATCTGCCGGGCAAACGGATCACGGCCATAACCCTCAAGCATTTTTCTGGCCTGGGCCAAGGCCTCATCATACATCTTGGCCTGTTTTAAAAGGTCCAAAAATTCCATCCCGTTGTTGAACTCTGACTGCCGGGAGCCAGATCCTGCCGTAAGCCCCAAGGCCTGCTTATAAGTCTTCGCCGCTTTATAGTATTTTTCCTGAATCTTATAAATTTGCCCAAGCTTAAGAAGGATAGTTCGTTTTCTGTCAGGGTAAGAACCCTCCAGCGATTGCTCGAGATACTGCTGGGCACAAGCGATATATTCCTCATCCTGCTTAATATCGTAAGCTTTGAACATATTTATAATCTCAAAACTATTAACGCCTAAACGATAAATTATTTCATTATTCAGAGGATACTGCCGGTGCAGTTGTTTTAGTAACTCCACTGCTTTTTTATAAGAGAATATCCCCTCCCCGGCAAGTTCGTAAATAATGTCCAGTTTTATTTTGAGCTCATCGCTTTCCTGTTCGATGAGTTTTTTAAAAATATCTTCTCTTTGCGAAACCTTAAGATACTGCCTGTAAAATTGCTGCATTTCTTTAAATTCATTTTTATCACTATAAACCGCGGCCAGCTCAAGCAGCGCTCTTTTTACCGTAAAAAACCCCTTGGCCTTACTTAAGCCTTTAAATGTCCGTCTTCGTTTCGGGTATTTTTTTAAAACTAATTTGTAATATTCTATTGCCTTGTCATATTGGCCGTCTAAATAGCACAAAAAGGCGACTTTTCTTTTTAGCTCAATATTACGCGGTTTTCTCTCTATCAAATCGGTCCCGATCCGCAGGGCTGTATTTAGACCCTGTTTTGTATGCCCGATAAAAAATAACTCATTAAACTGCGGCCATGAATTATCAAGAGGCGTTTCAATATTTTTTAATATATCATCTTGTGTCTTTTTTAAAATGCGGGTTGAACCTTTAATGAAAAACCGGCTGAATTGTTCGATATCGCTTCCAATATTGACATTTGCATCCTCGGCGCGTTCCCGCAACATATTATTTACGATTACGATACCAACGATGATAATTATTGCCGCCAGTATTATAAAAACATTCTTTTTATTCATAGAATATACCCCTGGGCATAAAGTTACTTACTCCTTTATTATATATACATTCAAATAAATTTGGCAATATAAAACAAAAAATATCTCGTAAATTAGAAGAGGGAAAAAGATTAGATTTGAGGTTAGCTTTTATCTAAACGGTAAAATATGTAGCGGGATATCCTTTGACGGTCGTTATCATCTATCTCCATGAATTTAATGCCTAACTCGTAGCATATCTTGGGGTCAGCCGGCACCTTGGTTTTCTCGACCCAGACCACGCGGCCTTTGGCAACAAGGTCGCTGCGATCCGGTAAATTTATGTTTAAAGACAAGGTCGTGTTTAATTCTATTTTCTCCCTGGCAAAAAAGGCAATACCGCCGGCACTGATATTTTTTGTATTCGCCGTTTTGTCGGCATTGGCCGGGTCGACAACCGAATAGGTAATAAAGGCATTTAAACGCGGATACTTGCGCCTTTCTATCTTATAGAACTTATCCATTAAGTCTTCCATGCCTACTATCATACCTGTTCATGATGCATTTGTCAAAAAAAATTACTTAAAATATAAATAATATAACGGGTCCCGCTTTTACCCGGAAACCTTCCTTTAATCTTTCCCCTGTTTATGCGGATAGGCGGGGAAATTGCCCAGCAGTGCGGCTTTGATTAACGTGGCCACTTCTTGGTCAAAATCCTTGGTCAGCATCCACTTTAAATAGCCCGGGTCACAAGCCGCGATTTCCTTAATGCTGGATTTACCAAAATATTTGCCGAATGTCGGATAAAGCTCTCCGTTCCACCAGTGAAACTTACCGCTTTTGTCAAAAAATTCAACGGACTGCTCATAATTAAAACTTTTCAGTGCTTCAATATTGGCACCGGGCGTGCCATATTTTTTAATCTGGGCCGTTAAGACTTCCAGGGTGGCTTGCGTGTCGGCTTGGGCGGAATGGGCATTGTCCATATCTTTATTGCAGTAAAATCTATAGGCGGCGGTTAGATCCCTTTTTTCATGCAAATGGTAGACTTTCTGCGCGTCATAAATAACGCGGTTCTCCAGTTCCAATGTCAAACCGGCTTCGTTAAATTCCCTTACCAATACCGGTAAATCGAAACGTTCGATATTAAAGCCGGCAAAATCGGCATCGCCGATAAATGATAATATCGCAGCAGCTGCCTCTTTAAAAGGCGGCTCGTCTTTAACGTCTTCATTGGTAATGCCGATTATCTGGCTAACCGCAGGAGGAATCAAGATGCCGGGATTAATCCGCCGGACAAAATCCTGCCTTGACCCATCCGGCCTGCATTTGATCATGCCGATTTCCACAATTTTATCTTTTTCTCTCCAGGTGCCGGTAGTCTCAAGGTCTAATACTACAAGGTGACGCGATACGTTCATTACATTTACTCCCTATAAAAAAATCCCTGCGCAGAATGATACCGGGACTAGACGCCGTTTTTAAGATAATTACCGAAAGTAATTATTTCTACGAAAAACTTTTTTTATTATATCAGGAAATCGTACTTTTTTTAATCCAATCAAGATAATCTTTGCTGCCGGTAATAATCGGCAGGCCGATAATCTCCGGCACCTCATAACGATGATAACGCTTGATGAGCCTTTCTAACTTTCTAAATAGCCTCTGTCTTGATTTAATAATGAGCAAGATTTCTTTTGCCTTGTCCACCTTACCCTGCCAGGTAAAAACAGAATCAACCGGTACCGTATTAACACAGGCGGCCAATTTACTTGCAATCAGATGCTTTGATAGAAGTCTTGCCTGCTGTATTGATGATGCCGTAACAAATATAACCATATAATCATTTGATTTAGCCATAATAAATAACCTGTTCTTTATCTATTTACCCCGTTAGAGAAAGCCACTGACTTTAGCCGGCGGTCTACTGATTTCTAAGCCGACGGCGGTTTAATGCCGCCGTCAACGCAAACCGCCCGCTCCGTAAGAAAGTTTTTTTCTGACGGGGTTTACTGGTTCTTAGGCAAATCTTATAATCATCTTTGCCTTCCAGCCTTACATGTCCTTCCCGCGCCAACCAGCCCAGACTCATCAAGACCATATCGCGCGGTTTATTGAGCAATTTCAACAAATCAGAAAGCATAATCTCTCCATGTGAATCTAAATACTGCCAAATATCGCCGGCAATAATACCAATTTCCATTATCATGTACTTACCTCCTTCTGATTATAACTACCGCAACGGGGGCATATCGTCATCTCTTTGCCAGCGATGCTGGTATAGACAATCGTGCAGATCGAACATTGATACAACATTAAGATATCTTTATGTCTTTTTCCTTTTTTCCCCAGCAAAGAAAAAGTCAAACCCCCGACAAAAAGGACAATAAAAAATAATACATAAACTGCAATGGCTTGTCCGAATTCTAATAATATCATTGCGCCCTGAAAACCAATTTAATTATCCCCCACTGCCCGTGTTGAGGGCGATCAGCAGGGAGTGCCATAAATTTCCAGCTTCGGACATAACGAACCCCTATTTCATCAAGTTCCGGATAACCGCAAGAGCTGATTTTCTCGACATTGCCGATAGTCCCATCCGGCAGTATCAAAAATTTGAGTTCTATTTTAAAATCGGTGCTAAGTTCTTTTGCCCAGGCTGGATATAAAGGCAGCCCGGGCTTATGAATAATAGTTCTTTGGATTGGTTCGTCTAGTTTTTCCGTTACCAAAAATTTTCTCTCATCTAAGATATCTGTTTTGATATCCGGTGTTGTTTTTTTCGAGAGTTTGGCCAACGGCAACGATTCTTTTTCCAAAGTATCAAGGCTGCTTAAAACCGCTGGTTTAGATTTGTCCTGGCTTATCAAGCTTTTTAGCTGCTGTGCCTTCTCACTACCAGAGGCCGCAACCTCATCCGAAGAAAAACTCGGGTTTTCTAAAATCGAGCCCCAAAAACTTACGGCGGCAAATTTTGGTTTTATAAGCTGCTGCGGCCAGATGATATCTACGGCCTGTACGCCAAAAAAATGCCACGCCAGAGAACAAGATAAAGCAATATTAAAAATATTCTTCTCTAACATTCCCTATTTTACTTCCTGTAAGGTAGCGATATTGATCTGGGTAATTCCGACATCACGGCAGATATCCCATACCGTTACGACCGTACCGAGCTGGGTATTTTTATCTGCCTTTATTAATAGCGGTTTTTCCTGTTTAGATTCAATAATTTGCGTCAGGTAATTGGTAAGCTCCTGCGGGGTTATCGGTTTTTTATCTAGATAAATTATATTTTCATTATTTATGGTAATTATGATATTTTTTTCTTTAATCGCCTGGGAAGTAACGGCCTTGGGTAGGTTTATCTTTATACCCGGCAAAACGATAAAGCTGGAAGTTAGCATAAAAAATATAAGCAGCAAAAATACCATATCCACAAGCGGAGTGATATTAATTTCTTTCTGGCCTCTTTCCAGTTCTAAATGTCTTTTAAACCGCATGCCTTGTCCTACTTTCTTTGGGTAAGAATATTCACAAGATCAGTAGCGAGAATTTCCATTTCGACAATCAAGTTCTGCACCTTACCGACCAGATAATTATAGGCGACAAAACTAGGGATGGCAACAATAAGACCGGCAACCGTAGTAATTAAGGCCTCCCAGATTCCCTTGGCTAAAACAGACGGATCGACCGGATACATGGCCTGCGCCTTCTGCTGGATTATCTGAAAGGTATGCACCATTCCCGTTACGGTGCCCAAAAGCCCCAATAACGGACTAACATGGGCAATCGTTGCTAAGGCACTTAAGTTTTTCTCAAGCTTAGGGACCTCATGCAATCCCGCATCTTCTATCGCCTCTCTAATTTCCTGCCGCGACCGGTCATAACGGGCAATGCCCGCTTTTAAAATCTGGGCGATGGGGCCCTGGGTTTGCTCGCAAATCTCTAAGGCATCGGAAATACGATTTCGCTTTAAAGCAATCGTTATTTCATCCATAAACTTAGAGGTATCGATTTTGGAGCGGTATAGATTTATCAATCTCTCTAAACTTATGGCTAAGGCAAAGATCGAACATAAAATAATCGGTATTATTACCGGTCCGCCTTTATGTATTACATCGACCTTAAGGTATAAACCTACGGCAATTAAACAAGATGCCATAACGCCCATGATCTGGAATAGTATATTCTGCATGCAACCTCCTATTAGATTATATATAAGTTCTTTTTTTACAATATGTTAATAAAAATAAAACCAGGCAGTCCTAATATTTAAAGCTCGAAAGTTGCCGGCCCGAAAAGATCTGGGAAGATATTTGTATTTTCAGAATTTAACCGTAATCCCACCGAGGGTATTTCGACTCCGGTTAGGGTAACCTTTTACGATTTCATAATGGTCATTTAATAAATTATCAACTAATACAAATAATGTCAAGTAATCTTTCAGTTCATAGGTTAGTTTTGAGTTTAAAAGAAAGTAACCGCTGAAACTTTGCTTGGAATCGCCTTGGTAATAGCGCCGGCCGAAATAATCGCCGACAATATCGAGCTTGAATTTTTTGTCCATCTTATAAGTAAGGCCAACGGAAATCTTCTGTTTTGGTTCAAACGGCACAAATTCATAGTTTGCATCTTTGCTTCTGATCCGGCGCAGGTTAAGACTTAAGAAATTACTAAACGCTTCACTCCAGTTGTATTCGGTGGAAAGCTTTATCCCGCCAAAATTAACTTTTTCGATAAAGGCCGGCGAATACAGCCCATCATTATCAACATCACTAAAGAACCAGACATCCTTATCCTGCTTGAGATAAGCGATAAAATTTGCCCTCCATTCCGGACTAATATACTTATCCATTTGATAGGATATGATCGATTTTCGCCGCGGACGCATCGCCACCGGATTTACTTCAACATAGTTGGCATCAAGATATGTCTGGCTAAAAGTCAGGGGTTCAAATTCACGCGTAAATTTCAGTTTATGCGAACAATTTTCGTCATCACTGTAAATTAGTTCGGCAAACGGGGCTGGACGCTGTCCAAACTCTTCCTGCGCAAAAATATTAGTACCTAATACCAACTGCCATTTATCGTCCAATTCCCAAGGCCTTAATCTTACCTCGGCGTTCAGGATCATCTGTTCGTAATAATTTATTAACCGCTCCTGGCAGAGATCGAAGTTAAAGACATTTTCATCTACTTCGATATCCATCTTGGCCCCGGCCGTATTATTTTTAAAATCGGCACTCATCATATTGGGATTCACAACCGCGACCCCATAATAAGGTTCCAGCGATAGCTGCCCGTCCGTAATGGCGTGATTGACCTGGGCCGAAAATTTAAAGTCACTGTTTTTTGTTTTTGAATCGAGAGTCGGATTATCGGTCTTACCCGGCAACCCCATGTTTTTATTAAAAGACTGGACCTTAAAAATTAATTCATTTTCCTCGTCAAAAGGGATGCCTAACTTAAGCCTTGGAGAAGATGCCGTAAAATCACTGTTCGGCCGCTGCCCATTATCCTTGTTCATATTTACCTGTAGAGAATAATAAAATTTGTCTGTCCTGGCCGAATGGACAACATCATAAATACTGGAATCAAAACGGCCATAAGCGATATTTACGAACCCGGAACTTTCTTCTTGCCCGGCTTCATTTTGCCCGGAGCCGCTAAATTTCTCGGTAAAAATATCTTGCTGTTTAACCCCCGGCGGCTCATATCCTTCCGGCTGTGCAATACCAGCCTGGGCTAACTCTAAATTGGGTTTTGTCATATCTTCTTCGGCAAACGAGTTGCCGGCCAAGACAAATGTTGCCAGTAAAACAATGATTACTGGGACGCAGATAGTTTCTCGTTTATCCATTTTATTTTCTCCTTAGCTAAATCCTGCTCTTCTAATTCAGTCTCTATTATTTTTTCATAAATTTGCCTGGCTTTTTCATACTCGTCATTATCCAGAAAAATCTGGGCAACCGCCAAATAGGATTTTCCCGCAAGGTCTTTTTGTTGCGGATAAAGGTATACGACTTTCAAGAATTCATCAACCGCGCGTTTATAGTCGTTTTTCTTCTGCCACAGCCGGGCAAAGTCATATTGTACCTGCGCTTTAAATTCCGGCGCAAGTTTTGTAATCTTCAGGGCCTCGCTTAAATAAGACAACGCCTCCTGAATGCTGCCTTCTGTTTCGGCAATCTCGGATAATCTTTTATAGGCAATCCCCTCGTACGCAGAATCCGTACGGCTAGCGATTAAGCGTTTGAGCTCTGCCTTTGCCTGTTCATATCTTTTTTGTCTGCGGAGTATTTCGGCAATCTTCAATGCCGCCTCAGCAATAAGTTCACTTTCCGGAAATTGCACCTTTAAACTTCTGAATTGTTTTACTGCTAAATTAAAATCAGACGCCTTGTAATAACATATCCCCAATTGAAATAAGGCATCATCTTTCAATTCGGTCGGCAAAGGACTTTCCCAAACTACTCTAAAATAATTTTTTGCCTGGCGAAGTGCGTTTTTCTGCAGATAATATTGCCCCAGCCAAAATTGTATGTCGGAAGTAATCGGCAGGCTGGGAAATTTCTGCAGACATTCGATAAAACCGCTGATCGCCTCTTTTTCTTTTTGCAGATGATAAAAACACCAAGCCCGCTGGTAAGTAGAACGCCAGAGGAATTCGGTATCTTTAGTCTGCTTTATTAGATTTGTATAAACGGTAATGGCCTCTTTAAATTTTTTCTGATTATATAAAGCGGTAGCAATGTGGAATAATGCCTTTTCCCCGAATTCGGCATTGGGATATTTTTTAACTAAGACATTAAACTGTTCGCAAGCTACGGGGAAATTCCCCTTCTTGAAGTAGGCCTCGGCCAGGTAATATTGCGCACTAGCGCCAAGGCCGCTTTGCGGGGTGTTTTTGACCACATTTTGGAAAGCAAGTATCGCCGCATCAAAGCGGTTCTGTTTTAAAAAACTCAAGCCCAGCTGATGTTGCGCATAATCAGCATAATCGGTATCGGAAAAATCGGTTATGATTTCATCGTATGCTTTCTGAGCCAGATCGACATTGCCTATTTGTAAATATACATCCGCAATCTTAGTTAAGGCATCCACTTTTAATTTTGTATCGCCGGATAACTCCACCGCAAGTTTAAACTCTTCTAAGGCCGCTTTTTGTCCGGCTTGATCAAGATACGCAAGCCCTAGCTGATAATGTGCCTGCGGAATAATTTTGGCGTGGGGAAATTTTTCGAAAAGTTGTCGATAAATAACAATCGCCTCCGGCGTGCGGCCGGTCTCAAAAAGAGTTTTTGCTTTCGAAAAGTAGGCCCGGGCTAGCCACTTGCCTTGGGGGAATTTTTTAGCCATTTGCTCATAACACAATAAAGCCTGCTTGTAGTCTTTTAGTTTGCGATTACATTCTCCCATTTGCAATAATACTAATTCCGCCAAATGATGATGGGGATAAAATTCCATAAATTGAGAAAAGGCCATAAGTGACTGTTCGTAATTACCGATATCGAAGTAGGCCCAACCAAGACCATAACGGGCATAGGGGCCATATTCAGAACGGAAACCAAACCTTAGAGAAGCCTGGTAATGTTCTATCGCCTGGGTATAATCAGAGGCACGGTAATACACCTCGGCCAATAAACAATGGGTTCTAACCAGATCTTTCGGCTGGGGATGTTTTTTGAGGTAGCGCAGAAGATAATCTTTTGCCTGCCGATAATCTCCTAACTCAAATAAAATCTCTCCAATCTTATATTCGGCCTCGATAATATATTCATGCCGTGGATATTTTTTTATGAAGGCCTCAAAATTGGCCTTGGCTTCTTTAAATTTTCTTTGTTCATACAAGCACCAGGCCTCATTATAATAGGCATCGGCAATCAAATGCGAATGATTAAAGTCTTTAATTACTACCCGATAAAAAGCCAGGGCATGCTCATAATCCTTGCCTTTAAAATAGGTCTCCGCTAGCCAAAAATTTATCTCATCAAGCCTTTTGCTGCCTGCATCCCGGGCTTCGTTCAGCAATTGTTCAAAGACAAACGAGGCCTTGTATAGATTACCCTGCTTAAAATAGGCCTGGCCGATTAAAAGACGAACGTCAAATCCGCGTTTACTCTGAGGATACTGCTGCAAAAATTTCTTGAAGTGCCTTAAGGCGCTATCATAAAAACCATCTTCAAACACCTGTTTGGCCAAAAATAAATCCTTATATTCGTCATCTAAAACAACCGCGGCCCGCGCAGAACCAAGCTGCATCATGAGTAAAAAGCATAAGATAGTTTTCTTAGTTATTGTTTTTATATAAACCATGCCTTTAGTGCTTTCTTAAATGTTTTCTTAAATACTGGCCTGTGTATGATTTTTTATTCCTCATCAATTCTTCCGGATTTCCCCAGCCGACAACTTTTCCGCCTTTTTCCCCGCCTTCTGGGCCCAGGTCTATAATATAATCGGCGGTTTTTACAACATCCAGATTATGTTCAATAACTACCACTGTGTTACCATAATCAACTAATGTATGCAAGACCTTTAACAATTTATCGACATCGGCAAAATGAAGCCCGGTCGTCGGCTCATCCAGGATATATAAGGTTCGGCCGGTGGCCCTTTTGGATAATTCCGTAGACAGTTTTACCCTTTGCGCCTCACCGCCGGAAAGTGTGGTTGCGGCCTGACCAAGCTGTATATATCCTAAGCCGACATCAGCTAATACCTGCAATTTTGAGGTAATCCGCGAAATATTATTAAAAAGCCCCAAGGCATCATGCACCGTCATCTTAAGCACCTCAGAAATTGATTGGCCTTTATACTTAACCTGGAGGGTTTGTTCGTTATAGCGTTTGCCCTTGCAGACCTCGCATTGCACATAGACATCCGGCAGAAAATGCATCTCTATCTTTTTTATACCGTCGCCCTGGCATGATTCGCAACGTCCGCCCTTGACATTAAAACTAAACCGGCCGGGTTTATATCCGCTTATCCTGGCTTCTGGCAACTGGCTAAAAAAATCCCGGATCGGCGAAAATATCCCGGTATAAGTCGCGGGATTAGAACGCGGCGTTCTGCCGATAGGAGATTGGTCAATAACAATGACCTTGTCTATATTTTCGATTCCCGTTATCTTTTTACAAGCGCCCGGCTTTTCTTTGGCCCGGTATAACTTCTGGGCTAAGGCCCGATAGAAGACATCATCAATAAGCGTAGATTTGCCGGACCCGGAAACACCGGTAACGCAGATAAATAAGCCTAGCGGAATTTTTACATTAATATGTTTTAAGTTATGATGGCAGGCCCCGATAATTTCTAAAAATTTCCTGTTTTGATAAGGACGTTTTTTAAAATGGGGAACTATTTTTAAATTTCCGGTAAGATACTTTGCGGTTTGAGAATTCTTGCATTTCAATACATCCGCCAATTTACCAGAACAGACAACATACCCTCCTTCCCGGCCCGCCCCCGGGCCTAAGTCCACAATGTAGTCAGCCGCCCTGATTGTGGCTTCATCGTGTTCAACAATAATCAGGGTATTACCCAGGTCACGCAGTACTTTTAAGGTATCCAGCAGTTTTTCGTTATCCCGCTGATGCAAGCCAATACTCGGCTCATCCAGGATATAAACTACCCCGGTAAGGCCAGAGCCGATCTGTGTGGCCAGGCGAATCCGCTGCGCCTCGCCGCCGGAAAGCGTACTGCTTTGTCTATCTAATGTTAAATAATCAAGCCCTACATTTATCATAAACTTAAGCCGCTGCTTTATCTCTTTTAACGCCTGATGAGCAATTATTTTGTTCTTTTCGCTTAATTTTAAACCGGAAAAGAAATCAAATGCCCTTCGGACTGAAAACCGGCTAACCTCATATATAGAAAGCCCTCCCATCTTAACCGCCAAACTCTCTGGTTTTAAGCGTGCGCCTTTACAATCCGGACATGGCAGATTGCTCATATACTTATTTATTTCTTCTTTTAGGAACTCACTGTCTGTACTGCGAAATAACCTTTCTAAGTGCGGAATAATCCCTTCGTAAGGCTTACCCCAAACAACAGTATTGGATCCATAGAGAATAAGATGCTGTAATTTGCGCGGTAGTTTTTTAAACGGGGTATCCAGGCTAAAGCCGAGCGTATCCGCCAATTCACCCAATAGGCTCCGGTAGTACATCAAATACCCCTTACCGCCGCGCCGCCAAGGCTCTAATGCCCCGGCCCGCAGGGTTTTATTTTTATCCTGGACTACCAAGTCCTCGTCAATCTCCATCTTTGTACCCAAGCCAGCACAGGCTGGACACGCCCCATAAGGGCTGTTAAATGAAAACATGCGTGGCTGAAATTCTTCATAGTTTATACCGCAGTGGGTACAGGCAAATACTTGGCTAAAAATTAACTCCTTTGATTTATTGTTCTCGTCTTCTGTATAAACAATTAATGTCCCATTACCCACCTTTAACGCTGTCTCTACAGAATCGGTAAGCCTTTTTTTAATCGAGAGGTTCAAGATGAGCCTATCCACAACGACTTCAATGGAATGTTTTTTCTTGGCATCCAATTTTATGGATTCATTTATATCCTGAATCTTTCCATCCACACGTACGCGAACGAACCCGGATTTCGCTACTTCCTCAAATATCTTACGATATTGTCCTTTGCGCCCACGGATAACCGGGGCAAGAACATAAAACTTTATCCCCGGGCGCAATCCCAGGATCTGTTCTACAATCTGCTGGCTTGACTGCTGGCTAATCTTTCTACCGCAACGATAACAGAACGCCACGCCAATCCTGGCAAAAAGAAGCCTTAGATAATCATAGATCTCGGTCTGGGTGGCTACAGTGGAACGCGGATTGGAACCGGCGGTTCTTTGTTCAATGGCAATGGCCGGAGAAAGACCTTCGATATACTCTACATCCGGCTTATGCAGTTGTTCTAAAAACTGGCGGGCATAAGCAGATAAACTTTCTACATAACGGCGTTGTCCTTCGGCGTAAATGGTATCAAAGGCCAAAGACGATTTTCCCGAGCCAGAAAGACCGGTAATAACGATCAGATTATTACGCGGCAAATCAAGATTTATAGATTTAAGATTATGCTCTTTGGCAGCTTTAATAGAAATAAACTTCTTATTCATTGGATATGATTATATAGGTTAAACATCTTAAAGGATGGTTTTTTACCTGTTATATAGTGCTATTATATTAGCACAAACGACTTTAAGGGGCAAGTAATACAGATATATAACATCGGGCATTGATTTCTTTTTGACAAATATCGGCATTTATGCTACATTTCAAGCTATGAGGAAGATTATCATCTTTTCCGTTATAATAACACTCGCCGTTTACGGCTGTTCTACCTTACCAAAAAAGAAAGTTAACCTCGCTCATGGCATGAGCCAAGAAGAAGTTATTGCCGCCTGGGCAACCCCAGGCAAAAAAGTAAGTGTCGGCGCCACCCCGGAAGGCTACCCGGTCGAAGTCTGGGAATATGATAAAAATACACTCTCCTGGCTTAAGAAAACAGATTATTTCATCCTTATCTTTGTGGACGCTGAACTTTATAGCTGGGCAGATAATGACCCCTCTTTTGCTGTTTCAGAACTTACTGAATTAGGTGTTTTAAAGCAGGAATATGTTGATTTCGGGTTGCAAGATTATCAACGTAGGCTCAGGGAAAGTGCCGAACAGGCAGAGCAGACAAGAAAAACAATGGAAACTTTAAGGTCTTATCAGAATTACAAAAATACACAAATGCAAATCCATAATCAGCAACAGATGAGAATATTTCAGCAACCCCCCTTAAATACTTCTCCCCTGCGCATGCCAACCCGGACAAATAGACAGTAACCCCGCATAAAAATAGCCTAGTCACTGTTATTAACCAAGAAGGCTCATTTAATTTTTTTTAAAAATTGCCCAAGTGCATCCTTTACCTTATATTCTGAAACAAAAAAGGCGTCGTTATGCTGTCCTTGAAGCTCAAGAAATTCTTTTGGCTGGCGAGCGGCATCAAAAAGTCTTTTGCCTAAGCTAAATGGAATAATATCATCATCCCGGCTATGCATACATAGTTTCGGAACGTTTATCTTGGTAATCTTGGAAATAGAATCAAACTTACTCTCTATTAAAAAGACCGGTAATATTGGATAAACAATTTTAGCCATGTCTTTTACACTGGTAAACGTACTTTCTAAAATTAAACCATCTATGGGCTGTGTAGAGGCTAAGTCTAAAGCTATTGCCCCGCCTAAGGATTCCCCGTACACCATAACAAACCTTTTCTGCGGCTGTCTAATCTCATTTGATTTTACATATTCATATGCTGCTTGTATATCCAGATAAAGGCCCTGTTCAGAAGGCCTGCCTTGACTTTTACCATATCCACGATAATCAAAAATAAAAATATTCATGCCTAAGCGATGTAAAAACAGGATCTTATCCAAACGATGGCTGATATTTCCGCCGTTACCGTGGCTAAAAATCAGCGTAATCTCTGCTGTCTTATTTGGGATAAACCACCCATGCAGATTAATATTATCTTTTGTCTTAAAAGATACATCCTGATACTCAAGCCCCGCATCAGACGGGGTAGCTTCGATCAGCTTTAAAGGATAATAAATAGAATGCCTTTCCAGATATCTAACATACAGGTATAAAAAGACACAAAAAATAATTGCGGCAAAAAAGAACCTACTCATACCCGCCATATTACTCCTCTCCCTCTGTTATCCGGTCAGTTCAACATCCCCCTAGTTTAATCCCGCTCTAATTAATTGTCAAATAAACTCTGGAATTAAAAAAATTACTTGCGAAAAGTTAAAAATCTTGTATTATATATTCATAGATTAGAAAGATAGGAGGCTCAATATGAAGACCTATAAATTATTGCCTTGTTTGCTTATCGCGGTAATCATTTTCACGGCCGGCTGCGGAACTCTAGTAGATAAGATGAATCGCCTTTCAATCAGCATGCACAAAGACGAAGTAAGGGCGCTTTTTGGTACTAATTTTGTTGCTAAGGCTTCTAAGGTGGATGCCGAAGGCAATGTCCTTGACCTTTGGGAATTTTACGATCGCAAAACAAAAGCAACTTATCAAATATATTTTTTAAATGATAAGGTATCACAGTGGGGAGAACGGGAAAATTTAAAACTATTTCCGGATCTGCATAGCCCGACACGCACTGACCAATAATCTAAAAGGTATAAAAAAATCAGCGGGTAGAGATGAATTTCTATCCGCTTTTTTATTGCCTATAACGCGTTAATTAATTCTATTTTCTTTTCGATACCTGTAATTACTGCGCACTTTTATAGCTTCGGCTTGTTTATTATTCCGTAAGTTCACGCAACATTCGCTTCCCGGTTCCGCATCGCTATATGAGGCGCAAATACAGGCCGCAATTTCTAAAACCGCCGATGATTTATCCCCGACTAAAAGACCGGTAGGCCCCGGGACATCCTGCATCTCAAGCAGGAAATCAGAAGGCATATGGAAATTTTCCAGGGATTCGTTCTCTGCTTCATCTCGGCCTACGATTAATTTTACGGTATCAGATAAACGAAAATGCCGGCCAATTTTCAGTAACTGCAGATCAGTCTCCGCAGGGGTTTGATTATAAGCGAGTAAATCCTTAAGCCTTTTAGAAAATCCTGGATCGGTTAAAAGACAGCCTCCGGCTGGATTAGGGTATTCTTTAATGCCAAATTCTTTTGCTAACTTAATCTGAATCTTTCTGGAACGGCCCTGGATATCTAATAATTTACCCCTGTTAACTTGCCCCTTAAGCTCCGGTTCTGTAGGAGGCAGTAATTTTGCGCTTAATGGCCGCAAAATATATCTTTTGTGCCCGGAAGTTTCAGCCACGATATCCAATGCCCTTTGATTCTGTGACATGGGCCGTTCCCCGAGAACTTCACCGGTAAAAATAAAATCAAACCCTTCATCCTGCATCAATTTGCCCGCGGTTTTGAGCATCAATGCATGACAATCAATACAAGGGTTCATTGTCCTGCCATAGCCATACAGAGGATCTTTGACTATTAAAAAATGTTCGTCGGTTATATCTTTTGTGATCAGAGGAATGTTTAGTTTCGCGGCTGCTTTCTGAGCATTTTTGGGACCAAAAAAGGGGGTAATAAATGAAAGGCCAACGACTTCAATGCCTTGTTCTAATATCGTCTTAACAGCTAAAATGCTATCTAAGCCGCCGGATAAAAGAGCAATGGCTCGAACTTTCCTTTTCTGCATAAATGTTTATTAACTTCAAATACTAAAAAAAATAAACTTATCTTGTTATTTCCAATATCTTATACTTAACAATTCCGGCTGGTATTTTTACCTGGACAACGTCGCCTTTTTTATGCCCGAGCAGTGCCTTACCTAAAGGGGAAACAGTAGAAATCTTGTTTTTATCAAAATCCGCTTCCGCCTCAGAAACTAAAGTGTACTCCTCTTTTTCTTTATCATCCAAGCATTGTATCTTGATCTTAGCTCCGAGCAACGCCTTATCTTTATCGATATCTTCGCTATCAACAATACGGGTGCGGCTTATAATATTTTCCAGCTCGGCAATCCGTCTTTCGGTGGAAGCCTGCGCTTCCTTGGCCGCCTGATATTCGGCATTTTCACGTAAATCGCCCAGCTCACGCGCTTTTTCGATGGCCTTTGAAATTTCTCGACGCCGAACCTTTGTCAGATGCTCATGTTCTTTCTTAAAATCTTCATAACCATGCCGTGTTAAAAATACCTCATCCATAGCTGTTATTTCCTTTTATCGTTTAAATTCACTAATTTTTTGCCACCAGCTATTACTATCCCAGTGTTTTGTTTGGTTCCACAACTTTTTTGCGCTTTTTGACTTCAAAAACTTCGGTGCTTTCTTAAAAAAAAGTTTTGCCTGCGTAAAGCCCCGCTCGTAGTACTCTTTTGCCTGTAATAAACATTCCAGGATATCGGCATCACGGGCAATGATGCTTTCTTTGGTTTTTTGCTTTACATATTCGTTGCGCCAATTACACAGTTCACTTTTTATGCCCGGGGGAAGATTTTCAATCTGCCCCTTAAAAGCCCCGGCTTCGGCTTGCTGATAGTTTATATAACGTGCAGCCATTTTATGGGAATCGTTAATCCTGGCCTCATGGATATCATTAAAAAGGCACATCATCGTTACAGTGTGCACACATGCATTTTCCATCTTGGCCATGACATAACCAATCACAGCAGTACGAAAGCAGTGTTCGGCCACGCTTTCTGCGTCCTTTATCCCCACAACCCACCAACCGCTGCGTTTGACTCTTTTTAGCAGCCCGGCCTCGGCAAATAAATTTAAAAGCGTTTCGCCTTTTTTCATATTAATTTAACTCTGGCTTGATCATTAGGTTAAGAATTTATTAATTACTAATCCTGTAATTGGCTTTGGATAAAAATACGTTGATTTTTGCGGCATCCTATTTCGGGAAAGCGCTATCTTTTTTACCTGTTGCGGCTTTGTCGCCTTAAGAAAAAATGCCGCTTCAAAATATCCTTTTTTAACACAGGCTAAAGCAAATTTTGGATCGCGGGTATAACCTATCTTTTCTTCCTTGTCGGCCTCTTTTAAGCCAAAGACATGTTCAAAAACTATTTTGTTGAGCATCGCCACATCCAGCTTTCTCCACCCTAACGGTGATTTTCTCATCAGCCGACTAAGCAGGGCACGATTTTTAATTTCTAAAAGATAAAAAGCCCTCTTGTAATACAGGCCTAAAGAAAAACCCGCGGTTTTCTTTTGCGCCGAAAGTAATGTATCCAGATTCTTAAGCTTTACCTTTTTAAAATATTTCTCTACTTTTTTTATCTTGGCTCTAAGATCGGGCATTGGCCTTACTAAACGGTGCGTCGGTAAAACACTTAAGTTTTGCTCGCTAAAACCGGTAAAATACATCATCATATAATTAAAATCACCGGTCTTCGTATGCAATTTATTCATCATCTCCGCCCGATAGGCAAGCGATACCTCATAGCGATGGTGACCATCGGCAATAAATATCTGTTTTTTCTTCATTAATTGCCTTATGTTCCGGATTGCCCCGATATCGTCGACTTTCCAAAACCGGTGTCTAATTTTTTCCTTATCTTTAAAATCAATGAGCGCTTTTTTTGCTGTATAACGTTTTAATGTTTTACTGATAGTATCTTTATTGTCCAGATAAAAAGAAAATATAGGGCTAAGATTAGCCTCAACCGCCCTTATTAATTTCAATCTATCTTCTTTTGGCTTAACTAATGTATGCTCGTGCGGCAAGCACCGATTGCCTTTTCCATCTAACTGCATCCGGGCAATAAATCCTATCCTGGTTTTCTTTACCCCTTCTATTGTATAATCCTGCGCGTATATATAAAGACATGGCTTGGGATCAAAAACTAATATTTCGTCTTTTATCCATTTTTTTAAAAATCCAAGGGCGCGATGATAACGGTTATCTTTATCATTGTCCTGGCGATATACTTTGCCTAAAATCAAACGCACTATGTTTTGAGGGTGCTGGGCATAGAGCCTGTCCTGCTCTGGCTCTAAAATAACATCGTAAGGCGGCGCAAAAACTTTATTTATGCCCTTTACTTTCTGCTTGTTATACCGCAACCCGCAAAATGGAAAAATATTAGCCATATCTATTTCTTCCCTAAAATAAATTTTAAAATAAAATCAACAATATATATTAATTTCTAAAAAACATTTGCCCCAATACAGCACCCAGGCTATCAAAGGATAAATCTATTAGACTCATTGTGCGTAACGGTACAAAAGATTGATGTATTTCATCGGTTACGCCATAAACTATTGCCAGTATTATTGCCAGCATACGAAAATTATGCTTTATATTATCACGCGGTGTGTGTTTTAATGCCCGGGCCAGAAGAAAAGAAAAAATAGCGTATTCTATCAGATGGGCAAACCGATCAAAATTTTCGAAAGCTAAAAAATTTCCCACTGGATCCGGAAAGCTGGAAATGCAAGATAACCCAAAAATAACCGCGGCCCATAATAATACAGGCAGCCAGAAACGGATAAAATAGCTGTTCATTTAGTATCTTTTCCTGGTTTTTTGGAACAACTTTCCGTCTTATTTTCTTTTTTTTGTTCCGGTTTTACTTGCGGTTTGAGATCTTTTTTGGATTCCGGCCCGGGTTCTGATTTATTTTCTACTTTTGGTTTATCAGCTTGCGCTGTTTTCTGTTGTTTTCGCTTATAATCTGTTTCGTAAAAACCAGAGCCTTTAAAAATTATCCCACTGCCGGAACCAATAAGTCTTTTTACCTTCTTGGAGCTGCATTTTGGGCAACGGGTTAGGACTGCCTCTGTCATGTTTTGAAACAACTCAAACTCATACGAGCATTTTGGACACTGGTAATCATATGTAGGCATAATATCTTATTCCTGGTTATTTAAACGCCTTTTTTATTTTCTCGGCGATTGTTTCATTATTCATTCCTTCTCCGCTTATCTTTGCAAATTCAAGCAATAATTTCTTCTGCTGGGCATTAAGACGGTTAGGAACGGTAACGTGAACCTGGACATACTGATCCCCTTTATTATAATCACGCAGATCAGTAAATCCTTTTCCGCTTATTCTGAAAATCTTTTCACTTGGGGTCCCAGCGGGTATTTTCATTTTTATCTTTCCTTCATAAAGCGTAGGAACTTCTATTTCTGTGCCCAAGGCTGCCTGAACAAAAGTAATCGGCATCTTACAATAAATATCATTTTGGTGACGCTCAAATACCGAATGTTTTTTGAGATTAATAAGTATGTAGAGATCCCCGCGCGGACCGCCTTTTACGCCGGCTTCACCTTCTGCCCTTACCCGCAGATGAGATCCGGTGTCCACACCCGCCGGGATTTTTACATTAATTTTTCTTTCTGCCACAACCTTTCCTGTGCCACGGCAACCTGAACAGGGGGTTTCAATAATAACGCCTTCACCGCGACACTGGTCGCAGGTACGGGCAATAGTAAAAAATCCGGCGGATTGGCCGACCTGGCCATTGCCTTTACAGACAGTGCACGTCTGCTTTTTCGTCCCTGGTTTTGCGCCTTCGCCTTTACAGGTATTGCAGAATTCACGCCGTTTAATCAAAACATTCTTCTCAATACCAGAAGCTGCCTCTTCAAAAGTTAATTTAAGTTCATATTCAAGATCTGCCCCCCGCTGCGACCGGTTACGGCTGCGGCCTGAGCCGGAAAATCCAAAACTGGAAAAGATATCATTGAATATGCCGCCGCCAAACCCCATGTCTTCAAAAATAGAGCCAAAATCAGCGCCCCGAAATATATCTTCAGAACTGTACTGGTTATTAATGCCGGCATGTCCAAACCGGTCATATTGAGCCCGTTTATTCTGGTCGGACAATACCGCATAAGCCTCGGATATCTCTTTAAACTGCTCTTCTGATTCTTTGCGCTTTTCCGGGGCAACACGATCCGGGTGATATTTCATGGCAAGTTTGCGGTAGGCCTTTTTTATTTCATCAACTGCGGCCTGTTTGCCAACGCCGAGGATTTCATAATAATCTCGCTTAGTCATAATAAATTAGGGCTTAGGGGTTGGGGGCTGGGGATTAGGGATGAGGGATAAAAAAATCTTTTCTATACCCTTCTCCCTAAACCCTATACCCTAGTTTTTATTGTCGTCCTCTACTTTATACTCGGCATCCACTACATCTTCTTTCTTTTTTGTTTCCGGTTGCGGCTGCTCTTGTTGCGGCTGTGCTTCAGCGCCAGATGTCTGTTGCTTAGCGGCCTGGGCCTTATACACGGCTTCGGCAAGCTTATGAGAAGCTTGGGTTAATTCCTCCATAGCCTTTTTGATCTTATCAATATCATCACCTTTTAGCGCCTCTTTTAACGGAATAATTTTATTTTCAATATTCTTCTTATCTTCCGCACTTACTTTGTCCCCAAAGTCTTTCAAAGACTTTTCTGTTGTATAGACTAATGTATCGGCCTGATTTTTAGTTTCAACTTCTTCTTTTTTCTTTTTATCAGTTTCAGCAAACTGTTCGGCATCTTTTACCATCTTATCAATATCTTCTTTAGAAAGTTTTTTCGGTGCGGTAATCTTTATTGACTGCTCTTTACCGGTGCCTAAATCTTTTGCCGAAACATGGACTATGCCATTGGCGTCAATATCAAACGTTACCTCTATCTGCGGAATCCCCCGCGGCGCTACCGGAATACCGACCAGGTCAAAACGGCCCAGTTCAACGTTATCATTAGCCATCTGCCGTTCTCCCTGTAAAACCCTAATCGTTACTGCGGTCTGGTTATCGGCAGCGGTGGAGAATATCTGGCTTTTCTTTGTCGGGATAGTTGTATTGCGCTCTATTAACTTTGTGCAGATACTTCCTAAGGTCTCAATACCTAAAGATAAAGGAGTAACATCCAAAAGTAATACATCCTTTACATCTCCTTTAATAATCCCGGCTTGAATCGCCGCTCCCATCGCCACGCATTCCATGGGGTCTACGCCACCTTCAATCTTCTTGCCGACAAAATCTTCCACAAATTTCTGGACGATCGGCATCCGGGTCGGGCCCCCGACCATGATTACCTTGTTAATATCAGACGGATTCAACTTAGCATCAGAAATCGCCGCTTTTATCGGGCCCCGGCAGCGTTCGATGATCGGAGCGACCATTTCTTCCAGTTTTGCCCGATTAATCGTCATTGTTAAATGCTTAGGCCCGGAAGCATCGGCTGTAATAAAGGGCAGGTTAAGGTCTGTAGTTAGGGCGCTGGAAAGCTCAATCTTAGCCTTTTCGGCAGTTTCACGCAATCTCTGCAGGGCCATCTTATCCTTACGCAGATCAATCCCATTTTCCTTTTTAAATTCATCCGCGATATAATCAATCAGCACATTATCCATATCTGTTCCGCCCAGCTGTGTATCACCATGTGTTGACTTAACCTCAAAAACACCTTCGGCCATTTCCATGACCGTAACATCAAGCGTTCCGCCGCCAAAATCAAACACCATAATCTTTTGTTCTTTTCCGGATTTTTCCAAGCCATAGGCAAGACAGGCTGCGGTAGGTTCATTAATAATACGCAATACCTTAAGCCCGGCAATCTCCCCGGCATCTTTAGTGGCTTGCCTTTGATTATCATTAAAATAAGCCGGACAGGTAATAACAACTTCTTCTACCTTATCCCCCAGATAGGCTTCCGCATCCTGTTTTATCTTCTGCAATATAAACGCAGATATCTGCTGCGGCGTAAATTCTTTACCATAGGCTTTAAACCGGTAATCCATGCCCATCTTTCTTTTTGCCGCGATAATCGTGCCCTGAGGATTAATCGATGCCTGCCGACGCGCGGGTTCGCCCACCAACCTCTGTCCGTCTTTTGTAAATGCCACATAGGAAGGGAAGGCCTTGCCGCCGCCAACCGTTGTGCCTTCGGCGGAAGGGATAATTGCCGGCCTGCCTCCCTCTAAGATAGCAGCGGCTGAATTAGATGTGCCCAGGTCAATTCCAATTACTTTTGCCATTTTTTTTCCTCCTTTTTTTTATTATTATCTTTGACTATTTTTCTTCGTTATGTTGCTCACTAGCTGTATTTTGATCGTTTGCCTGCTCATCCTTATTCTTTGATACTTTAACTTTTGCTGTACGCAATACCCGATTATCCAAAAGATATCCCTTTTGGAGTTCCTCGATAACAGTATTTTCCGGATGTTCATCTGATTCTTCCTGCATCATCGCCTCATGATATGCCGGATCAAAAGGCTTACCCACTGCCTCAATCGACGAAATCCCGTTTTGCTTCAGGAGATTAAGGAGCCGGTTTAAAATCATCTCCACGCCCTTGTGTAGCACATCAAAATCATTGGTTTTATCCGCAGCATCAAAGGCCCGCTGGAAATCGTCAACAAAACTAAGCAATTCGGCGATTATTTCTTTGTTAGCGAATTTTATAAATTCTGATTTGTCCCGCTCTAATCTCTTTCTGGCATTCTCAAAATCGGCCTGCAATCGCAACATCCGCTCAAGATTATCCTGGACTTCCTGTTCCTTATTTTTTAAAG
>Ga0180009_10000117_pt1 | contig 132850 bp, 135 predicted proteins | sample OS_PC_MetaG_FD_123537 | JGI IMG/M metagenome (GOLD analysis project Ga0180009, IMG submission 123537) | Groundwater microbial communities from the Aspo Hard Rock Laboratory (HRL) deep subsurface site, Sweden - OS_PC_MetaG | ecosystem: Environmental > Aquatic > Deep subsurface > Groundwater...
AATTCGAAACGCTTCACGCCGCCCATGTCAGGGAACAGACGGTCGACCGCTTTCAAGCCTTCGACGCGGATGGAGACGGACAAGTCACCTCCGAAGAATTTGCCGCGCCAGCGGACAGGATCACGCGGATGATGATGCGTTCGGGGAATATGCTTGGTCAGAATGGCGGCATGATGGACGGCGAGCAGCCCGGGAGCATGATGCAGAACGAAACAAAAGAGGGCAATTGAGCGTTATGCCGATTGGATGAACCAGTGGCGGAGGCAACGCCTTCGCCACTACATAGCAAGGGATTGAATGAATGATGAACGGTTATGGCATGGGATTTGGCGGGCTTTGGATGATTCTAATCCTGGTCCTTGTCGGCCTCGCGATTGCCGCGCTGATCAAGTATCTAAGGAAATGAAGGCTGCGTGAAAGGATCACAATCAGATGAGCTACACTATAGACAGAATGTTTTCAGGGGCTGATATCGACGATATCGACGCCCGCACGCGTGCTGCCTTGGCTGCAGCCGGCTTCGGGGTCCTGACCGAAATCGACGTCAAGGCGACAATGAAGAAGAAAATTGACAAGGACCTGCCTGGATATCGCATCCTTGGCGCCTGTAATCCGAACATGGCCTGGCAGGCCATCGGCATGGAGCCGAAGGTCGGGGCCATGCTTCCGTGCAACGTGATTGTGCGGGAGACGGACGAAGGTGTGGAAGTGTCGGCGGTCGATCCGGTGGTCTCGATGACCGGAATCAACAATCAGGAGCTCGGCGAAGTCGCCGGCCAAGTCCGGAAGATGCTTCAGGACGTCGTATCAGCGATTTAGCCCTTCATGCTGGAGTCCGCGAGACAAAACCGGAGACATTCTACATGCAAGCGTGACTAAAACGTTTGGCCACGCTTGCATGTCTCGCACCGACCTGAGAAGCGAGAGGCTGAGCCCGCCCGTCAAGAACTCCGAGCGGCCTGACAATTTTATGGTTGGCGACCAACGTGTTTTCACACTTTCAGGCTGGCCTCGAACTGCACTCTTGGTACGTCAGTCGATTTCGCAAAGGTTCGAAGCCGCCACGTACCCATCCAAGAATTCCAAATTTTCGTTAACCACGCAGATCAACAAATCTGCTACACTATAAACATGAAACGCCACATCGCACTCTCAACGGCGACGGCGGCACCAACTCTCCGATCCACAAGGGACAGAGATGAGTTTGTTTCAAAAGCTACTCAAATTTTTGATTCTGCCCACATTGGCAGTGTCTATGACAGCTTGCGTATCGACGGTTCTTGACGTCGACAACAAGGCAAATCAGCCAATTGCGGCGAGCCTCGTCAGCGATATGAACAAACGCAAGATGACCCCGGCTGATCCCATACTGGTCCGGATCTTCAAGGATGAGAGCGAGCTCGAGATCTGGAAACGTGACCGTACTGGACGTTATGCGCTTTTAAAGACCTTTCCCATGTGTCGCTGGTCCGGCAAGCTCGGCCCAAAGACCAAAGAAGGGGATCGGCAAGCTCCCGAAGGGTTTTACCATGTCTCCGCCGGCATGCTGAATCCCAACTCGCAATATTATCTCTCTTTCAATCTCGGCTACCCAAACAAGCTGGAAAGCGCACTCGGCTACACCGGCGACGCCTTGATGGTTCATGGCGCCTGTACATCGGCAGGATGCTACGCTCTCACGGACGCTGGCGTCGCGCAAATCTATGCGATCGCGCGTGAAGCTATCAGGGGCGGACAGACTTCCTTTCAGGTGCAGGCTTTTCCATTCCGGATGACGCCCGAAAACATGGCGCGAAATCGAAATGACCCGAATTTCGACTTTTGGAAAAACCTGAAACAGGGCTATGACATTTTGGAGGTCACAGGCCGGCAACCTCAGGTGTCCTATTGCGGCAGACGGTATGTCTTCGACGCGACCTTTGAGGGTGGCAATCCTCGCAACCCGCTGGCTTCATGTCCACCACTGCTGAGCGCGGAAGACGATGTCGTAGCTGCTCGGCGCGTTTCAGATGAACGCAAGATGGAAGCGATACTTGCTTCCGGGACGGTTACATCGGCCCATGCATATTCGGATGGCGGCATGCATCCAAGCTTCCGAAAGCTTCTCAAAAGCCGCGGCGCAGAGGTGCTTGCCCAGACAGCATCATTGAAAAACGTGCCGGTCAGTCGACCGGATGCTGCGCTGGCGGATCCCCACACGCCCGGAGAATGACATTCTCAGCGCGGGATACCGCATTAACGTGAGACCCGGTTCAGTGCCGTCGACCCAGGGCCATCCATGAACGTTATTGGTAGTTTGCTGGAGATCACGCAGTGAGGGAGAACCACGTGTGGTTCGACGCCTTCCCAATGGGGCAATTCCATGATGCCTGTACAGGTGGAAAACTCTGGGGTGCTCCCAAACGAAATGCAATGAGAACAAAATTTTACAACACCGAACTCTGGTTGCCGTGTGACCTGGCTCACATGCGCTTTATGTTTGTCTTTCTTACCAGCGAAAACCAGAAATGCGGCTTGAACGTTCTGCAGGGCTCGGCCGCGGCTGGCTTGCGGGCATGCACCGCAACGTGTCGCAAATTGCAGACCGTTAAACATCATAGCCTTGATACCAACTTGACCCATATCAATGAAGGCATGGGATTCGATGTGATAATAATGACCCTCAATAGGGATTTGATAACGTGCAAATACATCGAAATCGCAGTCTGCAAGTAGGCCAGCTCAGCTGGCAAGCCCTGACGCTTGCGGTCATCGTGGCTCTGTATTTCTCCGCCATTTCCCTGCACCAAACTCATGCCAGTGAGTTCTCCGGCATGCAGACGGTTGTAGTTACGACGCACGTGCCTGACTCTGGAAACACCACACGTGATATGTCGTCGCAAGCATCACAGTGCACTGATCAAATGCATTGCCATTCCGCGGCGATCTTGCCGTGCGAAGTGGGGAGCCATAAAGGTGGCGCGGCCGGCGAAATCTTTTCCACCCAGGCATTCACAAAGCAACAGTTTTCCCCGTTTCCTGCCCCCCCTCCCAAAATTTCCTGACGCGACGAATTCGTTCTTCCGGCTGAGCTTGTTCCAGCAGCGTGAGTTGAGGTGTCTGCCGCTTTTGGCAGTTCAACTTTTCCCACGCGAGCATGGCGGCGAACGGAATGGCATTAGATATTTGGGGTTGAGTCTAAACGCTCACCAACCCCTGTTCGCCATCCCCAGTCACCTGCTTTGGACCAGGCCCGGTTCGGACATAACCGAAAACGGCGAAGGCGCATTCAATATTGCGCATGGAGCATGCAATGGAATCCATGATCTATTTTCTCTTTTGGGCCGGCCTCATATTCATCATGATGAGGTTTGGCTGTGGCTCTCACGTCATGGGTCACGGCAAGTCAGGAGCAAGCCGCGGCGAGCCCAGCCGCTCGGCGAGCGATGCTCGCTGGACTGCCCCGGAGACTGACACTGACCCTGTGTGCGGAATTACCGTTCAGACCCGAACCGCAAAATCGGCCGTCCATGACGGCCACGTCTACTACTTCTGCTCTCGGGAATGCCGCGAGCGCTTCGAGGCCGCGCCAGATTCCTACCTTGCCGCAGCTGTTCCAGCCAGCCTAGACATGAGGGAGCAAGCTGATGGCTAATCTGAGCAAATCTGATCAATCTCACCGGGCAGGCGTGCGTCTGTCCGTAAACCGTCCACCTCATATCCCAGTCGCAGTACTCGGCATGAGCTTGGGCATTTTTCTCGTGGTGACGTTTGCGCTGTGTGTTGGCTTCGATCTCATCTTCCCCGGACAGGCCATGTACCAGACGTGGCTGAAACTGCTTCCCGGTTTCTCTTGGTTGACCTGGTCAAGCTTTCTGCTCGGCGGGGTGGAGGCCTTTGCCTATGGCTGGTTCGTCGCGCTGATATTCGCGCCGCTATTCAATTACTTCTCTGCCCGTTGGGCACGTTGATGCAACGCACAACAAAAGGAACTCAACTATGACGTCACCTTTGAAGCTCTCTCTTTCGGCAATCCTCGCCGTTCTCCTGACTTCGGCATCAGCGACGGCCGCGACGGTCTACATTGCTGATGGCAGCGCGGATCAAATCATCGTCGTCGATACAGACACTGGAGCGGTCGAACGCAAGATCACCGGCTTGGATGCCATTCACGGCCTTTCTGGTGCACCTGGTGTTCGGCATCTCGTCGCCGGCAGCTATTCTGAGATCGAAGGCACCGAGGCCACGGCACTCGCTAAGCCGGAAGGTGTGTCGGAGGACGAACATGCGGCCCATCACGCCAAACCCGCAGCGGGGGCGATGCCCGAGGATGCCGCGATCAGCATTCTGACCATCCTCGACGCGAAGTCTGGTGAGATACTGCGTCGGATCGAAGTGCCGGGCGCGGTCCATCATACTGCCGTTTCACCCGATGGCCGTTACGCTGCAGCTACGCATCCATCAACTGACGGGATCACCATAATCGATCTCGAAACCTTGGTTTTCAAGGCCTTTGTTCCAACTGGATCGGTACCGAATTATGCCGTATTTTCCGAAGACAGCGCTTCGGTTTTCGTAACGAATTCAGGCAACGGCACAATCAGTGAAGTCGATGTCGAGAAGGGATTTGTCAGCCGCAATTTGCTTGTTGGTACAGCTCCCGAGCATGTGGTCATCTCCGACGACGGGGCAACTCTATATGTGGCCGACGCAGATATCGGCAAAATCCATGAGATTGCTGTGTCCGATGGTGCCATTCTCCGCTCATTCGAGATTGGAGGGGAGTTGCACGGGCTCGACTTGTCGGACGACGGAAGCATGCTCTTCGTCAGCGGAAAGAGCGAAGACAAGCTTGTCGCCATCGATCTGCAATCCGGTGCGATGCGAACCGCTTCATTGTCGCCCGCTCCGTATCATCTGACAACGATCGACGGCACTGGCAAGATTTACGTATCGAGCCGCGACGAACCCAAGATTTGGATCATCAACCAGATCGATCTCGCGGTTATCGGCGAAATCGCAGTTTCCGGCGAGGGCCATCAGATGGTTGTGCTGCCTTAATCCCTCACAAGGCCGTACTCAGGATAACATTCGAATTGGGAGAGCCGCCCGTTCTTCAGTACGGGCGGTGAATTCCTGACCAAGTGACGCCCCGAACTAGCAACGAGCCAGAAGGCTGGATGGCGAAAGACATTGCGGATCGGAGCGTGAGGATGCTGACAATGTCACCTGCCCACACAAAGCCAGTTATCGCAAACACGGACAGTGTCATACTGAAATCTATGACAGGGGGCCGATTAAAAGGCGCGACACCGATTAGTTCTTCAACGACGTCATTGCCTATACGTTCGTTTGTTTTCGACGCTCGGAAAGGGCGCCGTATCCAAGCGTCGAGCAGGATGCGATGTGCATAACTGAGTGAACAAATTACCATCACCAGCCCAGAATTGGCCTACACCATCGGTTTTGTGCGTCGTACACAAACCCAAACACGACTACCTCAAAAGGAAATTGTATTGCTTCACCGCAGAACTCAGCTTCTTGGATATTTTTCATCATGATGACGATTTACGATTTGATTGCAGTGTTCCTAGTGCTGACGGCAACGTTCGCTTGGATCAATCACCGCCTCATTCGTCTGCCGCACACGATTGTCAATGCCGCGTGAATTTTCCCCAGAAGTGCCGAAGTAAAATTCCCCAGTTATGCCGACGTCGACGACATGGCGAATTGAGGATTTTTCGGCGGCCGCCCGCGCGGCTTTTGTGGTGGGGCGAAAGCTGGGGGAGCGATGAGGGCTTTGGAGCGAACATGCTCCGGCATGAGTTCGGCATGCTGCCTCAATCGGTAGCTGGATCCTTCGATCTGCACGACAACGGCATGATGCAGCAGTCTGTCGAGCAGTGCCGTGGCGACGACAGGGTCGCCAAAGACATCGCCCCATTCTGCAAAACCGCGGTTTGACGTCAGGATCATTGCGCTGCGTTCATAGCGGGCATTCACGAGCTGGAAGAACAGATTGCCGCCGCCCTGGACGACCGGCAAATAACCAATCTCATCGACGATGAGCAGGCTCGGTCTGCAGAAGAAGCGAATGCGTTCCTGCAGCTTGCCTTCCCGTTCTGAACGGGCAAGCGAACCGATCAGATCGGCGAGCGTCGTGAAATACACGCTCTTTCCGGCCTTGACGGCTTCGACGCCGAGCGCCGTGGCAAGATGGCTCTTTCCCGTTCCCGGTGGGCCGAGGAAATGAACCGCTTCGTGACGGTCGACGAACCCGAGTTGGGCCAAGGTAAAAATGCGATCCCGGTCCAGCGAGGGCTGGAAGGTAAAGTCGAAGCCAGCGAGCGTCTTGATCGTTGCAAGTCTGCCCATGCGCAGGGCCGTCTTGATGCGGCTGTTCTCGCGCAGGGTGAGCTCCTCCGACAGGAGGATATCGATGGCCTCAAGGGCCGACAGCTCACCATGCTCGAGGCGGCGCACGACATGGTCGAGAGCTTCCAGTGCGCGCGGCATCTTCAGGCCAACGAGATCATGACGGATACGGTCGATCATCGACGGAATGGGGTCGAGGGTGGCGCTCATGGTCGGCTCTCCTGTGCCAGGACCTTGCCGACGGCATCATAGAAGGCAAGCGATCGCTGCAGCACGGTGTCGCCGGCGGGTTTAAAGACATGAGATTCCTGCCGTCTCCCCGGCCCATGTTGCGGCTGAATGGGTCGCCGATGATCCGGATGAACCCGGCGCTGTTTACGGCCCTCCAAGACCGGGTGAGCTGCGATCAGCGTGCCGTTCTCGAAGATGCGGACCTCGTCGGCGAGGGAGTGGACCTCAACCATTCGGCTTCGCGTGGCATCCGGAACGCTGTAGGTATTGCCACCGACGCTGACCATGCCCTCCCGCGACACGCGGCGCTCCAGCTTCAGAACGGATTTGAACGGTGCCAGCGGTAACGGTCGCAGGTGCGGCCGCTCCTCGGCGAAGGCTTCATTGACGAAGCGCTGGGTTGTTGCATGCTTCCTCGGATTGGCGACGGTGTCCAGCCAGTGCCGGAGCTGGGCGTTCAGGTCGTCGAGATTGCGAAACGAGCGGGCCAGGAAGAAGTCCTCGCGGATGTACCGGAACGGCCGCTCGACTTTGCCCTTGGTCTTGGCGCGGTAAGGTTTGCATGCCTTCGGGTGGAAGCCGTAGTGGCGTGCCAGGTCGATGAGTGCGCGATTGTAGATGATACCTTCCGTCTGGCCTTCGCCGATGACGGCGGTCTTCATCCGGTCGTAGAGCACCTCCCTTGGAGCGCCGCCAAGGGCCTCGAAAGCCGCGATGTGACAGCGCAGGACGGTTGGCAGGTTCTGATGCATGACGAAGCGCGCCCAGATGAGGCGGCTGTGACCCAACACCATTGAGAACAGCCAAACGATCCTCGGCGTCATCGGTTCGTCGGTGAAGACGACGTGGAACTGGGCGAAATCGACCTGGGCCTGCTCGCCGGGCGGCGTCTCGAAACGAACCTCATAGCCTTGGCTTGTCGGCGGTCGCACATCGCGAAGAAAATCCGTGACCGTCGTGTAGCCGCCCGTATAGCCTCGCTCCTTGAGTTCTCGTAGTAGCCGACTGCCGGTCAGGCCTGGATAGGTCTTCACCCGTTCCCGCAGGTAAGAAGCAAACGGATCGATCACCGTCGCTCGTGGCTTTCTTGGACCATAGGCCGGAGCATCAAGGCCTCGTTCTATGTATTTGCGCACCGTCTTGCGGTCGATGCCCGTTTCTCTGGAAATGGCCGACACCGTCAGCCCCTGCTGATGCAGATCCAGGATCATGATCGTCTCCCTCAGCTTGATCACCAAAATCCCCCTTCCGACCATCGGAAGGAGTATCGGCGATGACGCGCCGCCGGTCTCCCAGGGCGCGCCCCGGAAGACCGGCGGCCGCAGCACCTGGGGAAGATTCAAACGGCACTATTGGGGAGTATTGCTCCGGTACTGACACACGATCGGCCTGCTCGTCATGGGACTGGTGGCGTCGCTCGGTCTAATTTGTGTCGAACTCATTTTTCCGGGAGTGCTTCCATACGAAAATCTCGCTGGGATCATCCGGCAAATCGACTTTCAGAAAACGGTGCTGGACGGCATGCTAGCATTTCTGTTGTTTGCGGGCGCTTTGCATGTCGATCTCGCTCAGCTGCGTGACCGTGCCTGGGTTGTTGGCTCGATGGCAACGGTGGGGGTCTTGGTCTCCACAGGGATTATCGGTGTCGGCTTCTGGTTTGCAGCAGGGGCGCTTGGCGTTCCCGTTGCCCTTTCGTGGGCCTTGGTGTTTGGCGCACTTATCAGTCCAACCGATCCGGTGGCGGTCCTGTCAACTCTTAAGACAGTTCGTGTTCCCGAGATACTCAAGGCAGAAATGATCGGCGAATCGCTGTTCAACGATGGAGTCGGAGTCGTAATATTTACCGTCCTCATGGCGACCGCAATCGGAGCCGCCGGCGGCGGTGTCGATGTCATTGAGATCAGCGAACTTTTCTTCATCGAGGCATTGGGAGGCGCTGTGCTCGGGCTTGCCACCGGCTACATTGCCTACAGGGCAATGCGTGCGATCGACGATTATCCGATCGAAGTCCTGATCTCGCTTGCGCTGGTAGCCGGCACTTATACACTTGCGGCCAAACTTCAAATGAGCGGTCCCATTGCAGTCGTCGTGGCCGGTGTCCTTATTGGCAATCGCGGCCCACAAGATGCGATGAGCGACCAGACAGAGCAGTATCTCTTTGGGTTCTGGACGCTCATCGATGATGACCTGAGCCCCTGAACTTCCTCCAAATTTTGGTAGAGTCCGTCAAAACCAGGAGACGGACGGAATGAAGCGGTCACGGTTCACGGAAGAACAGATCATCGGGATTTTGAAGGAGCAGGAGGCGGGTGCGAAGACAGCCGATGTCTGCCGCAAGCACGGCATCTCGGATGCAACCTTCTACAAATACAAGGCGAAGTATGGCGGCATGGAGGTGTCCGATGCCCGCAAGCTGAAGGCCCTGGAAGATGAGAACGCGAAGCTCAAGAAGCTGCTCGCCGAGACCATGCTGGACAATGCGATCCTGAAGGATGTCGCTTCAAAAAAATGGTGACGCCCGATGCGAAGCGGGATGCGGTGGCTCACGTCTGTGCACAGCATGGGGTGAGCCAGCGTCGGGCGTGCGAGGTGTTGTCGGTGGACCGGTCGAGCATGCGATACCGCAGCGTGCGGCCTGACGATGCATCCATTCGTGAGGCGATGAAGAAGGTGGCGTCCGAGCGCCGCCGTTTCGGCTATCGCCGCATCCATGTCATGCTTGGCCGGCAGGGGATTGTCATGAACCTGAAGAAGCTCAGGCGGCTTTACCGTGAAGAGAAGCTCACGGTCCGCAAACGGGGTGGTCGCAAGCGCGCCTTGGGAACAAGACGACCCCTGGCCTTGCCGTCACGGCCCAACGAGCGCTGGAGCCTGGACTTCGTCAGCGATGCCTTCACCGACGGCCGCCGCTTCCGTGTGCTGGCTGTCGTCGACGATTTCACCCGCGAATGCCTGTGCCTGGTCGCCGACACATCCCTGCCGGGCGCTCGGCTTGCCCGCGAGCTGGACAGCCTCATTACCAGGCGGGGGAAGCCGAAGACGATTGTCTCGGACAACGGCACGGAGATGACCAGCATGGCCATCCTTAAATGGTGCCAGGAGACCCGCGTCGACTGGCACTACATCGCACCCGGCAAGCCTATGCAGACGGATGTTGTTGAATAGCCCCTTTCGCTCACAGAGCGGGCTTTTCCACCGCATTTTTGCTCTTCGGTCGGGTTCGCCATCGGGAGGTGAGTTTTGTATACGCTGCTTCGGCCTTCTCCACCCTGGATCTCTCCTCGGCACGCTTGGCGGGAATGTTGTAGTCGCAAGCCGCGCCCCGGCGTGCGTGCTTCGCCGGCAGACCGGCGCGCAGCTCGGTCGCCCTAAACTTACGGGCGAGCAAGGCCGGCCGGGCCCAGATGTAATCGGCATCTTTGCTCAGCATATGCCAGATAATCATGGCGAGCTTGCGCGCGGTGGCGACGGCCGCGATGTGCTTCCCACGACGTGATGCGACCCGCTTGTAAAAAGCGCGCAGTGGTCCTGGCGACCGCGCGGCCGCCCATGCCGCCTCGACCAGCATCCCCCGCGCATGGCCGCGACCCTGCTTCGTTATGCGGCCATGATAAGCTGGTCCCTCACCAGACTGTCTCACGCTCGGGTTGAGGCCAAGATAGGCCACCAGCTTCTGCGGATCACTGAACCGCCGGATGTCGCCGATTGCAGCGGCGACGCTTGCGGCTACGGTGACGTCGATACCAGGCAGCGTCATCAGGCGACGGATTGTGGGATCGTTGAGGGCACACACGGCGATATCCGCCTCGACGACGGTCAGCGCCTCGCTGATCTGGCCAATCAGGGCTAGGTGACGCTCGATGGCGGCCTGTTCGTCGGCAGGCAGTATTTGCTTGGCGAGCCATTTGCGCCCGCTGATTCCGACGAGATTGCCATGCGGGCACGGCGGGATCAGATGTGCATGGAGAATTGACTGGATCAGATTCTTCAAGCGGGACCGTTGACGCACAAGCTGTGTCCGTCGCGTAACTTGTCTCCGCAGAGCGAGTGTCTCCGGGTCAGGGACCCAGACCTCCGGCAGGAAGCCTGAGGCATAGAGCTTAGCCAGGACCGTCGCGTCGATCGTGTCGGTCTTCACCTTCGCATGGGCGATCATATGCACCTGCTTGGGATTGGCGATCACGATCCGTTCAACGTAGGGCGACAGCACTTCAGCGACGGCCGCGGCATTCCCGGTCGCCTCGATCACCACATGATCATCGTGGGTGAGTTCCCTCCTGGCGAACTCCTCCAGCTTGTCCCGCAACATCTGAACCCGGCCGTGCCTGACGATCTCGCCGTCAAGCAACGACACGACCTCTGCTGCTACACGGTGTATATCCATGCCGATAATACGCATGGTTCCCTCCATCGTTGGTCACGAACAGGGAGCCAGCGGGCAACACGACAAATACGGATCCGCGCTCGCAGCGCATCCGGGCGAGTCGTAGGGGCGGCCAGATAACGTGCTCGAACTCTCAGTTCATCTGCATACGACGGCCTGCCCGCACTTGCGTGCTCCCGGTGCCCCGTGGCCCGGATGCGCCAAGTCTAAACCGACATGGCGACCGAACAAACGCGGGCACCGAAGACAACATGCCGGATAACGGCTTCGTCGAAAGCTTCAACGGCAGTTTCCGCGACGAATGCCTCAACGAAACCCTATTCTCATCGCTTCCCCAAGCACGAGATGCAATCACCGCATGGAAGGAGGACTACAACCGCAACAGACCCCACTCATCGCTGGGCAACATCACGCCCAACGAGTTCGCAATGAAGATGGCTATGGAAAAACAGGCCGCATGAGGCCAGATTAGAAACCCAAGACTCTCCCGAAAACTGGAGGGAACTCGGGTCTCAGGTCACCGACCGTGCGATCTCGGTGGCGATCCGCGATGCGGGTTATGAAGTTGTCGCCCCTCCGCCTTCCTGACGTAGAAACAGCATCGGTCGAACACGGGTCTATAATAGTGGGCTGTGCCAGTCCGCCTATCCTACCGTTCAACCTGTCTATCAATAGATGACGTAGCCCTGCCGAATCCGACTAATTGTGGCTAGAAATTTCCATTTATGATCCCGTGAACGGGAGAAGCAGAACTCCATCAAAGGCATCGAAGTTCAGCAAGGTGCCTGTTGCGTTTGACTTGGGTCATTGTGTGTAACCGTCATGTGCAATCATATTTCGCGGTGTAAATCGGACTCGTAACAAGCCTCAAAATACGAAAGACGGTATTGTAATGGTCAAAAAGGAAAAAGCCAAGACATTGAACCTGGATGCAGGACCTGAGCATTCTTTGCTGGAAGGGCGGAGTGCATTCTTCGGTTTTTTGATGAAACGTCTCGGCAATCGGGCCGATGCGGAGGACGTCTTGCAAGAGTTTTCCATTCGGGTGCTCACTCGCAAAGATCAACTGCGCGAAGCAGACCGTATGGATGCTTGGCTCTATGCCATTTTGCGCTCGACCCTGAACGATCACTACCGGAGGTCGAGACGGCTGAACCGCTTGACCGACGCTGTCGCCCGCGAGCCCGCGGCGTGGATACAAGAGGCCCCCGAACAATTGGGCAAACTTTGCACTTGCCCGGGTGGATTGATCTCGGATCTCCGCCCCACCGATGCCCAATTGATCCAGCGGGTCGACTTTGGTGAGGATGATCGCATTGCTGTCGCTGCAGATTTGAAGATTAGCCGTAACGCGCTGGGCGTGCGCTTGCACCGGGCCCGTATGGCGCTACGCGAAGCACTCGTCGTACATTGCGGCACGTGTTGCGAAACTTCCCGCAACGACTGTTATTGCGCGCCAGAAGGCTGCGAGAACGAAGAACACGGCTCGAGTTGCGTTACAGAAATCAAGCCGTCCGACCATATCCGCCCAACCGTGTAAGAATAGTCGCTCTGCGACGTCTCCCTATGTGAACCTGCCCTTTGGGTGACAACGCAGGAGTATTCGATGGGACAGAAGACAGAGGCTCGGATTCGGCAACGAGGCAGTTTGCGTGCGACCGATGCGGAACTATCTGCGCTTGTAAGCCAGATGGCGTGCCGATGTGCGAAATGCACGAATTATGACGATGCACCCCTGGCACGGGCAATGTTTCAAAGCGTTGAGGAACGCGGCCAGACCTTGGACGCCGCTGCCGGATCGCTTGGGATCGATGTGGGGGACGGTGCCTATTTGCTGGCTGGTTTGCGCCAAGACGTTGCGGTCGATTTCGCGTTGACACTACTGACTGGTCGAAAACCGGACCTTCTGAACCGGCAGGAGGAGCCTGTCTGTTGTGCGCTCGAAACTCTCCCGCTAGAAGGCGCCTTCAAGGATGCTTCGGGCGCATGACGGCTTGTCCTTAAAGCTACAAGAGACATTTTGGACCGCAATCGTCGCGGAGCGCCCCAAAAAGTAACGAAGTCCGGCTCGGATGCAGTGTGCCCTGTCCCCGCCCGCGCTGATAACGGTGGGGAAAACCACCGCCGCGAACTTGAAAAGGAAATTCCACATGCTCGCAAAAGACATCATGACAACGACGGTGATCTCGCTCTCATCCAATGAAACTGTTGAGGAGGCAGTGCATCTGATGCTCGCTCATCACGTCAGCGCCTTACCTGTGCTGGATGCTGAGGGAGAGGTGATCGGCCTCATTAGCGAGGGGGATCTGATGCGAAGGGTCCGCAATACGGGCGACGTACGCCGATCGTGGTGGCTCGAGATTTTCGCTCGAGCGTCTGAAAACGTCGAGGAATTCGTCAAACTGCGTAGTCAACACGTCGCGGACGTCATGACGCGAAAAGTCTTATCGGTAGATGAAGAAACGTCAGTCAGTGAGATTGCGAAACTCCTTGAGACACATCGAATCAAGCGCGTCCCGGTGTTGCGTGGAGGCCTGCTGGTCGGAATAGTGAGCCGCGCAAATCTGCTCCACGCCCTGTCCAGGGCTGACCAACGCGGACTTCCTGAGCCGTCAGACGATGATCGTGAATTGCGTATCAGAATTGACGCTGCGCTGAAGGAAGTGCCAGTCGCGTGGTCCAATCTCATTAACTATTCGGTTGAAAACGGAAAAGTATCCGTGAGTGGCTTGGTAGACAGTCGGGCAGAAGAAAACGCGATCCGTGTTGCCATCGAGAATGTGCAGGGAGTGCAAAATGTGCACCTGCAGTTGGGGCTTGCACCTACCTGGGCTTATTATGGGATCTGAGAACGGGCCGTGTGCCGGCGCCAACTACAATCGAAGACGGGTGGGAGCTACAACCCGGTCCTGAAGACGTCGGCGGTGTTTTTCTAAGGAGTGCCCAATTGACCTGGATCACAAGAACGATCCTGCCTGAATTGTTTGCATGAAGAGACAGAAAAGGCGTCTCCTGTCGAAAGCTTGTCTGAACAATATTGCCTTTTTGTCACGGGCATGTTCGCTCTGGCACCGCAGTGCCGATGTTTGTGCTTTCGGCGGAATTCGACTTTCGTTTGAAAGATGGCGTCCCGTACCACAAGCTCTTGGGATTGTGCAGACTGGTGAGGCCGGTATTGCGGCGGTCAGTTCCGACCAAGACTGGGTCAATCATTGCCAGTCAATTCCTGGCCGCCATACTGCGCTTTTGCCGGTATGGGAAACGGTTCTTTGGGTTTGCATCATTGAATGAACCGTTTGAAATAGCCCCTGACTGGTTTGCGTCATCACGAACGTCTGGTTTGCTCCGTCCCCGCGCAAACCGCCTGTCGCAGGCCTAGCCGCTTTCAGAGGTCGGCAGCATTCCCCTTGTTACCGCTCTGAGAGCGGGCCAACGAACGATTGCGGTCAATCTGTAATGGTTTGCCACCAGCAACGTCTAAAGCGTGAAACCCACAGCAAAGGAGGTCATCATGGATCTGAAACCTGCGAACTAAACCGAACACGGTTCCAAGGAAAAATTGGACGGACATTGCAACAGCACAGGCCGATCACAGCCAAGGTGCGCAGTAGCAGACATCAACGGATCGTCAGCAGAAGGCCAATTAGGTTTGAGGAGCGATGATTCAAACGAAACAATGGGTGATGACGGGAACCAAATTATGAGCGGCTAAACTCGACCTTTGGCCAGCACCTATCCAAAATGGACAGACAATCATTAGGGCCTTGTCGATTAGATTTTGCAGTAATTAAAATGTTATTGCCTTTTTTTCGACGACTCTTCGCGATGAATCATGAAGACTCCATATTACAAATACGGCATGCAATATTATATAATATTTCAACAATTTAATATTGAGATAATTATAGTCAAAGACTACATAATAATTCTAACACAATTTGCGAAATTGCTTGATTCTTCGCATTTTTAACAGTGAATATAGTTAAAGAAAGAGGAAAACGGGTATGTCCACAATTTGGGACGACAAAGCAAAATCGAGCAGACGTGATTTTCTCTATGTGGCGACCGGAACTGCGGGTGTAGTTGGTGTAGTTGCGGCGATGTGGCCATTTATCGATAGCCTAAACCCATCGGCCGACGTCTTAGGGCAAGCTAGTATTGAAGTATCGCTAGGGTCTATCGAGGTGGGACAGCGCGTGACTGTCAAATGGCGCGGCCAACCAATTTTTATCGACCGACGTACACCTTCCCAGATTGCTTCCGCCGTTGCAGATGATTCAGCTGAATTGCGCGACCCGCAAACGGACAGCGAAAGGGTCCAAGACGCTGAATGGTTAATCGTTGTTGGTATTTGCACGCATTTGGGGTGTGTGCCTTTAGGGCAACGGAAGGGTGATCCGCAAGGTCAGTGGGGTGGTTGGTTTTGTCCCTGTCACGGGTCTCATTATGATACATCCGGACGCATTCGAAAGGGTCCAGCGCCAAAAAACCTGGTTGTCCCGCCCTATCGATTGGCGTCATCCGGCACGGTTATCATTGGGTAGCGTTGCATCGAAGAGGACCAAGATGATGTCAGCAAACTATAAGAAATCGCTTCGTTTCCTCGGTGCTGCAGGGACCGTCACTGGCTCGCGGTATCTGGTCGAAGCGGGGAAGCGCCGCATTCTTGTCGATTGCGGATTGTTTCAAGGCTTCAAGTCTCTTCGAGATCGCAATCGCAAACCGTTTCCGGTACGTCCCGCGTCGATCGACACCGTTCTTCTCACTCATGCTCATCTGGATCATTCCGGCTATCTTCCAGCACTTGTTCGTGCTGGCTTTTCCGGAAAGGTTCATTGTACTCAGGCTACCGAAGACCTGTGCGGTCTGATCCTGCCTGACAGCGGACATATCCAGGAAGAAGAGGCGCGCTACGCGAAACGCAAAGGATACGCCAAACATAAAAACCCGACCCCTCTTTATACGCTGAACGATGCTAAAGCCGCACTCAAAAGACTGACCCCGCACCCTTTCGGACGGCGGATCGATCTTGGTGACGGCATCACTGCCACTTTTATCCCTGCTGGCCATCTGCTTGGTGCCGCACAGATCCGGTTGGAACTTGGAGACAGAATTGTGCACTTCAGTGGCGACCTTGGTCGCCAAGCCGATCCGATGATGGCCCCCCCCGAGCCTTTTCACGGTGCAGATGTACTGGTTTGCGAGTCAACTTATGGCAACCGGGCTCACGCGAAAATCGACGCGGAAGCCGAACTCGCCCCATTTCTAAAGCGCACTTTTGCCCGCGGGGGTACGGTGCTGATTCCCGCTTTCGCTGTCGGACGCGCTCAGGGAATTCTCTATCATGTAGCCCGGCTGATGAAACGCGGTGAAATCCCCCACGTTCCGGTCTTCCTGAATAGTCCGATGTCGGTTAACGCCACTGCCATCTACCACCGTCACCACGAAGAGCATCATGTCACATGGGAAGATTGCAAGGCGATGTTCGATATCGCCGAGCGAGTTAACTCGGTCGAGCAATCAAAGGAACTGAACACCCGCCAGGGACCAATGATCATCGTTTCTGCCAGCGGAATGCTGACTGGAGGGCGCATTTTGCATCATATCGCAAGCTTCGGCGGCGACCGGCGCAACGCAATCTTGCTCTCAGGCTTTCAAGCGGGCGGTACGCGTGGCGCTGCGCTAGCCGAGGGTGCCAAGACGCTTAAAATGTTTGGGCGTGAATTCGCAATTGAAGCTGAAGTGGTTCAGTTGACTGCGTTCTCAGGCCACGCTGATGTAGGTGAAATACTTGACTGGATGCGCCACGCTGACCGTCCGCCTCAAATGACCTATCTGACGCACGGGGAACCATCCGCGTCGGATACCTTGCGATCGCGCGTTCAAGACGAACTGAGCTGGAAAGTGCGTGCCCCGGAACACCTAGAAACCGTCAATCTGGATCGACCCCGATGACCAACACCCTGTCACTCATCCCATCGGGTATTGATACGTATCGTCAGGCAGTCGTTTACATGAACGAGGATTGCCATATTTGCCGTGCGGAGGGCTTCTCAGCCCAAGCACGTATTCGTATTGATCTGAGTGACCGCTGGATAATCGCGACGTTGAATGTGGTGGCGCGAGGCGGGTGGTTGGCGGTCGACGAGGCTGCGCTCTCAACTTCGGGCTGGGAGGCGCTGGGCGCGCAGCTGGGTGCCCGCGGGCATTTTTCCCATGCCGACGTGCCTTTTTCTGCCTCGTCCATACGCGCCAAGGCTTACGGCCGCCGTCTTGATCAGACCAGCTTTTCTGCCATCATCCAAGACACACTCGACAATCGGCTTTCGGATCTTCACCTTGCCGCTTTCATCACCTCTTGTGCAGGTGACCGCCTGAGTGAGAGCGAGACAGTAGCTTTGACCCGTGCCATGCAGACTGCAGGCGAAACGCTTGACTGGGGCGGAGCAGTGGTTCTTGATAAGCATTGCGTGGGCGGCCTGCCAGGAAATCGGACGACGCCCATTGTCGTTGCCATAATAGCCGCAGCAGGGCAGCTTATTCCAAAAACCTCGAGCCGTGCGATTACGTCACCTGCCGGAACCGCAGATACGATGGAGGTAATGGCGCCCGTGGCGCTCGACGCCGACGCTTTGCGAAAGGTAGTAGAGCTCGAAGGTGGATGCATCGTATGGGGGGGCGGGTTGAACCTCAGTCCTGCCGATGATCATTTCATTCGCATCGAACGGCCACTCGATTTCGATAGCACCGGACAAATGGTTGCGAGTGTGTTGTCCAAAAAGGCGGCAGTCGGCGCAACGCACGTGCTTATCGACATGCCGGTGGGTCCAACAGCCAAGGTCCGCTCAACCGAGGCCGCCGCGGCGCTGGGCGTAAGACTGAAATTGGTGGGAGCGGCAATCGGCCTCAATGTTACGCTACATCAAAGTGACGGCTCCTCCCCGGTTGGACGTGGCATCGGCCCTTCGCTCGAGGCACGGGACGTGTTGGCTGTACTCAGGCGCGCGCAGGAAGCGCCGCTGGATTTGCGCGGACGCGCGCTAGATTTGGCAGGCAAACTCCTCGATCTAGCACCCGGTGCCCGCGCCGGGCGGGGCCGCAGAGAGGCAGAAGCGCTTCTTGATAGCGGGGCCGCAGAAGCTAAGTTCTTGGCTATCTGTACCGCGCAAGGTGGATTCCGCGAACCTGACGCTGCAGCGCATCGCATCGAAATAACCGCAGGGGTATCGGGGCAACTTATCGCTATCGACAACCGCCTGATTGCCCGGATCGCAAAACTGGCCGGCGCACCCCGCCAAAAGAGCGCTGGTGTTCGGTTGCTTGCACGAACTGGCGACCAGGTCATCAAGGGGCAACCGCTCTATGAAATCCATGCCGAGACACCCGGCGAACTTGCTTATTCGGCCGGCTATGCGGAAAGCCACTCCAATGTCCTGACGCTTTCGGAGGCGGCAAAATGATCCTGATCCCCTTCCCTGAGATGTTGTCGCTCGCGCAAGCGCTTGCACCAGAACTTGGCGGCGAGTTACGTCATCTCGACTGGCACCGTTTCCCCGATGGCGAGAGCCTCTTGACCCTGCCAGGTGATCTGGATGGAAGCGATATTGCGCTGCTCGCCACCCTCCGCGACCCTGACCGGTTGGCATTACCGCTGCGCTTTGCCGCGACAACAGCGCGGGAAATGGGCGCACGTCGTGTCGGGCTAATCGCGCCCTATCTCGGTTACATGCGTCAGGATCGCCGATTTCAAGTTGGTCAAGCAGTCAGTGCGCAACTCTTCGCAAAGTTTCTCGGCGAAAGTTTCGATTGGCTGATGACAGTCGATCCGCATCTACATCGTATCGCTCGGCTCGACGAAGTGTTTCCGATGCCAACGATCCGTGTGGCCTCAGCTCCACTGCTCGCAGACTGGATCAGGGCGAACCTGCCTGACGCCGTTCTTTTAGGCCCCGATAGTGAAAGCCAGCAATGGGTGGCTGAGGTGGCGAGGCTGGCCGATCGGCCCTACGAAGTCTTGCGCAAGACTCGAACGGGCGACAAGAGTGTTGAAGTCAGTGTGCCGAGGAGTATCACGCTGCATCAGGGTACACCGGTTATCCTGGACGATATTGCCTCTTCGGGCCGGACCATGGTGCGCGCCATCGAACGGCTTGCTGCTACAGGCACCCGCCCACCGGTTTGCATCATCATTCACGCGGTATTTGCAGGCAGCGCATATGAAGACATTCTTGCTGCGGGTGCCGCCCAAGTGGTTACTACCGACACCATACCGCACCCGTCAAACGGTGTATCGGTCGCAACATTAGTGGCGCACGAGATGCAATCGATACTTAGCACATCTATAACGGAGCAGAACTCTTGAAGAAATCAAGCAATATGGCGAGAAACCTGGTTCTCGGGTTCTTCGGTATCGCCGCAGTGGTCGGGCTATACAAGACATTCGCGCCGTCAAGTGCCCCTATGTCTGGATCGATTGCCAGTCAATTTGTCGAGCCAACGTTGTCAGCGGCCGCGCAGGAAGGGGAGGCCCTGTTCAACAAAACCTGCGCCGCCTGTCATGGGCAAAACGCCCTTGGTACCGAAAAAGGGCCACCCTTTATTCATGACATATATAATCCAGGCCACCATTCCGACGACGCTTTTTTCTTTGCGGTCCAAAACGGGGTGCGTCAGCATCATTGGCCCTATGGCGATATGCCCGCCCAGGCGCAAGTCAGTCGGGATGATGTCGCGAAAATCGTAACATATGTCCGGGAACTGCAGTCCGCTAACGGTATCGCTTACCGTCAACACAAAATGTAGGTGCTTCCATGCCAGATCATCATCCCACCGCTGCTGCCGCCGCCCATTCTTCACCTGCAGGCTCTCCGAAGTGGTTCGTCTGCCCGATGCATCCTGAAGTCAGGCAGGCAGGCCCCGGCGACTGCCCGAAATGCGGCATGCACCTTGTGCCAGAGGAGGAGGTTGCGGGGTCTTCCGGCCATCATCATAATCACATTGATCAACATTCCCAGCACGCGCATACGCACCTCCCTGCCGCCATGAACGGGAAGTATGACACAGTGCCTGCGAACCATTCTGGCGCGGTCTATACATGTCCCATGCACGCACAGGTACGTCAAACCCGTCCCGGCTCGTGCCCGATTTGCGGTATGGGACTGGAATTGGAAACTGCGGCGATGGCCGAGGACGGGCCTAACCCTGAGCTGGTGGATTTCACTCGTCGGTTCTGGGTTGGTACCGTTTTGACGATCCCGTTGCTGGTTTTTACGATGGGACCCTATCTGGGGTTCGGCAGCGTGCGCGACATCTTTGGCGAGCGCATGACACTGTGGATCGAGCTAGTGCTCGGGACGCCAGTTGTCCTGTGGTGCGGCTGGCCCTTCCTGGTGCGCGGTTGGAATTCCTTCCGCCACATGAACCTCAATATGTTCTCGCTAATCAGCATGGGAGTGCTCGCGGCCTGGCTTTTCAGCATCGTGGCAGTGCTGTTCCCTTCCATTTTCCCCGAGGGGTTCCGAGACAGCGAAGGCCATGTTGGAGTCTATTTCGAGGCGGCGGCAGTAATCGTCACACTCGTATTGCTAGGTCAGATAATGGAGCTCCGTGCGCGTGAGGGCACCGGCAAAGCAATCCGTGCTCTTCTGGATATGGCAGCGAAGACTGCGAGGGTGATCCGCAAGGACGGATCTGAAGAGGAGATACCACTTGAAGATGTGCAAGTTGGAGACCGCTTGCGCGTTAGGCCCGGCGACAAAGTACCTGTGGACGGTGTCGTTGTGGATGGGCGCTCGTCGGTTGATGAAAGCATGATTTCCGGGGAACCGGTACCGGTGGAAAAAACACTCGGCGATATGCTGACCGGAGCCACGATTAATGGCACTGGCAGCATGATCATGGAGGCCAAACGTGTCGGTTCAGATACTATGCTCAGCCAGATCGTCCAAATGGTCTCAAATGCACAACGTTCGCGCGCGCCAATACAAAAATATGCAGACCAAGTAGCGGGCTTCTTCGTCCCGGTGGTCATTGGCATCGCTGTTCTGTCATTTATCGCCTGGGCGATCTGGGGACCCGCGCCGGCATTGTCCTACGCGCTGATCGCGGCTGTGGCAGTACTGATCATTGCATGCCCCTGTGCGCTAGGCCTCGCCACGCCCATGTCCATTATGACTGCGACGGGGCGCGGCGCTCAGGCGGGTGTCCTAATCAAGAATGCTGAGGCGCTGGAGCTGTTTGAAAAGGTGGACACGCTCATCGTCGACAAGACGGGGACGCTAACAGAGGGTAAGCCGAAGCTGGTCGCAGTCCTGCCGGAAGTCGGCCACGATGAAGCGGAAGTGCTCAGACTTGCGGCATCGCTCGAACGGGGTTCAGAACATCCGCTTGCCGAGGCTATCGTTCGCGGTGCCGTGGAACGAAATGTTAACATGACCGATGCGACCGACTTTGAGGCGGTGACGGGCAAGGGTGTAAAGGGAAAGGTTGACGGCAGGTCTGTTGCCCTGGGCAACCTCGCCCTGATTTCCGACATGGGGTTGGACGGCGGTGACCTTGCAGTAAAGGCCAATGCCCGTAGAGACGCAGGTGAAACAGTTATGTTTGTGGTGCTGGACGATGCAGTCGCCGGACTTGTCAGCGTCGCCGATCCAGTCAAGGAGACGACCCGAGAGGCGCTCAAAGCGTTGCGTATGCTCGGATTTCGCATCATCATGGCGACCGGCGACAACGAGCGGACCGCGAAAGCAATCGGAGCGCAGCTCGGTATTGACGAAATACGCGCCGATGTACTTCCCGAGGACAAGGCGCGAATCATAAAAGAGTTGCAGGCTCAGGGTCGTAAAGTCGCCATGGCTGGTGACGGCGTGAACGATGCGCCGGCACTCGCACAGGCGGATGTCGGGATAGCGATGGGCACAGGCGCTGATGTCGCTATAGAGAGTGCCGGCATCACCTTGGTCAAAGGTAATCTCGATGGTATCGTGCGTGCCCGCCGCCTCGCACGCGCCACTATGGGAAATATCCGCCAGAACCTCTTCTTCGCGCTCGTCTACAACGTTTCCGGGGTCCCTGTAGCAGCCGGTCTGTTGTTTCCATTTTTCGGCATTTTGATCAGCCCGATGTTTGCGGCCTTTGCAATGAGCGCTTCATCAATTTCGGTAGTGCTTAATGCGCTCAGACTACGTAGTGCAAAAATCTGAAGGAGCGATTCACAAAATGAAATGTATCTGAGGACATTAGATGGCCGATACCCGTAATCGCTTCGGAGATACTGGGGACTGTCGCGCCCATCGAGTGCCCGCTTTCCTGCAGGCCATGAGACGTTAGATGCATCCGGTTTATTCAGACTCAAACTAAACCAAAATGGAGGCAACCCAATGAAACTTGCAACTCTACTGATGATCACGGCTACTGTATTGGCAGGTATGTCGACGGCCAATGCACAGCAAGCTGAACGGGACATGTCGATGATGTCCGGCGGACTGCTCTTGCCCCGGATGGACGCACTTGCCGGGCGCAAACTGTTTGCTTCCAAAGGCTGCGTTGTCTGCCACTCGGTCAACGGCGTGGGCGGCGAAGACGCCGCAGCACTGGATGCCGAATTCATGGAATTGCCGATGAACCCCTTTGATTTTGTTGCCAGAATGTGGCTCGGCGCCCCAGCGATGATTGAAGCGCAGCGGAATGAGCTCGGTGAGCAGATCGTGTTTACCGGCGAGGAACTGGCCAACATCATCGCTTTCGTTCACGATTCCGAGGAGCAGCGCCTGTTCTCAAAGGACGATGTTCCCAAACAGATCGCCGAGATGATGGAACATATGGGAGCAGAAGGTGATGCCCATTCCAAATGAGCCACAAATTACACCAAAGGGGCAAAGAAGGGCTGGCCCTGAAATCTGGCTAATTGGGGGAGCGGGTGATGTTGGCAGCCGTCTGACCTCGCTCCTTTTGGACCGTACGAAGGCTGCAATTACTATCATCTCCCGCTCGGATAGAAATTCCGGTGGTCAGATTCCGGATCGCCTTTGCTTTCGTACTGTCGATATCCGAACCAAAGGTGCGGCAAGGATGATCCCTCCCAAAGCGCTGGTGGTTAACCTTACGGAGGCAACACCGCCGGAACTTGTGGCCGAAATGGTCGCAAATGGCTGTACATTTCTCGAGACTTCGGCCTCTCCTGCTTATGTAAACGCCCTCCGCGACGGTATTCGAGGCCGCGATGTCGGCGGCGTTTTGATTACCTGCGTTGGCATGGCCCCGGGCCTGATCGACTTGATGGCTGAGTTCATTGCGCGGAACGAACATATTAACGCCGTTGATATCGGAATCGAGATGGGATTGGGCCGGCATTATGGAGCGGCGGCGACAGAGTGGTTTCTAGCAACTGCGGGCACGAATTATTTGCTTTTCCACAATGGAAGCCTGGTGCCGACGCCTGCGGGAGCCTTGCAACGGCTCTTCGTCTTTGATGCTTCTGAAAGTGGGCGCCTTGCCCTTGGTTTCGGTTTCGCCGGACGGGAGATATTGACGGGAAAACCAGCGGGTGCCTTATCAGGTAGGAGGTATTTTGTGGCTATTGACCCACCTCTTGTTACCCGTTCGCTGAGTTGGGCACTTAGCCTCGGGCTTGGGCCTTGGATTGCCCGCAATGCTCAATGGCTATCCCGGCAATTGTCACGGTTTCCAGGAATTGGGCAAATCCGCACGCGTATGATTGTGGAAGGTTTGTGTGACGATGGAATGCCAACTGCGTATGCGCGCGTGACGACTGGCGATCAGGCTGACGCAACGGCGACAATGATTCTGGCTACCCTCAACACAATCATGAGTGGCAACGTATCGCGAGTCGGTCTAGCAACAATTATAGACTATCTGACGCTGGCGGACTCTATTGCCGCTCTTAAAGAAATATTACCGGAAACCCGTATGGACATTTCCGGCATTGAGGCCAAAGCATCGTGACTGATCTTGTCCCCGATTTTCTGTTGGGTCTTTGGAGAAGTCCGGCGCGGGCTATTGTATGGAACAGTTCATCACATTCCGTGCAGGCCATGAAATCCGCCAGTCACAACGATCGGTACGAGGAATATAGCCGAAATTGCCAGGGTCAACGCCTTTTCCCACAAGCGTCGCAATTGAAATACCAGCATTATTGTCAAGACGAAAACGAGCAGCGCCTCGAGCGGCGCAACAATACTTCCAAAATATGCAGGATCCCAATATGAAAATGGGCTCGCAAATTTCCAGTCGGTGAAGGGCCACAATTGCTGTCGCGCATCGTCGTGGTGGGTCAGAAAATCCACAGCCGCATGCGCAAGTCCCGACCCGGCAAAGGCGGTCAGTGTAAACACGCGAAGCAGATACCCGGCAGCCAAGACAAGTCCCCAAACCAAGAAGCTGTGATCGATGGCGAAGACTCGTTGCCACCCATCAGAGAAATAAAGGATACCGTACACGTCCTGTGCCGGCACTCCCGTCACTTTGGTCGCAAAGAGCACCATGGCGATCATGGGCAGGTCGGGGGCAAGGCCTCCCGCAAATGCAGCGATCAGCGATCCTGGCCTATCTTGTTTTGCCCAAAGTGCACCGCCGATGATCATATGTGTAGGCGTATTCATCTTGCGGGACTCATATCTTCCTCAGATAACTCGTGTCGCAATCATAGCCAGGTCTACAAAAGTGGCAATTGAGATGACCATTTACTCAGGCACCGCTCGACTCGTAGAAATCCTAGCATCTTTGATCCGGGAAATACGCGCTCTTTGGCGCTATGACCCTTTAGTCGATGATCATCGCGCTTCGGAGCCGTTCGCGCGAGAACACGTGACACTCATTACCAAATTCGGGCAGGTCATAAGCACCCGGCGGGGGGCTTTTTGCCGCGATATTTATCGGCTGATTGGCAGAACGTGCGTCCATTGGTGAAGTCGTCACTGACGAATGCCAGGCTCCGACCGTTCGTTGGCTCGTAATGGGCCGAGCATGCAATAACATTGAATCCGGATCACACCTCGGAGGCAGGCCAAGCCGAATCAGCGTATTCTTACAATTAAGTTCTAAGTGACATGAAGGATCGTGTCCATCCTGTCGTGATGGTAGTTGAGTGGATTGTGAATTCGAATGACACAGATAGCATAAAGAACTTGTCGGTGATTTCGCCGATGCCCGAAAATCGCGGTCGCGACAATGCTCGCCCTTTCTTTCGAAGCAGAGGTATTCAACGTTGCGTTGGATAATTTGACGCCATCGCCGGCCTTGGGCGCCGCTTGCTCAGGGCTTCGAACCCAGCGATGATGTCGAGAAGTTCAGTTGTGATTTCGGATTGCCGAACTGATCTGGTCTCTGCTTTCAGTTCCTCAAGCCTGTCATCGATCGATTGTTCGGCCTGTTGTATCAAGGCAAGCCGGGCGGCGTTCTCGGTCACCATTGCCTCGGCCGAGGCGCGGAAGAGGCTTGAGAAAAGATGCCCAATAACCATTTCGGCAAGCAGATCCGAGGCAGGCATCGTGAAGCAAGGCAGGGACCTCGAAACCCATGGTTGATCCACAAGGTCCGCAATCATTTTTGAATCGAGGGGCAGCAGCCTTCGTAATACAGGTTCTTGCGCAGAAACCGCGGTCCGCTCTGTAAAGGCAAGATCGACTGCGATTGGATCCGGCCCTGATTGGCGCGTGATGTCCTCAATTTGGGTGGCAAGAATGCCGGCAAGCCGGCCAATGCCATCGGCCGACGCGGGTGGCAACGATGTTTGCTCTGTCAAAATGCCCCGCGCGACCAGCGCATCTTTCATCCGTGTGCCGACACACAAAACACGAGCAGGGATCGCATCAGGGCCATGCCTTTCGAGCTGCTTGAACAATTCGTCAGCCAGCCGTTCATTGTAGCCTCCGCACAGGCCGTGATCGGAACCGAACACAACAACCGCGCGCTTCGCTGGTATTTTCGTGGAAAGCAATAGCGCGCTGTTGTGGTGAACAAACGCCCGGAAGCCTTCCAGAATGGTCCGATGATACACTTCGATGGCCTGGGCGGCATGTTCGTAAGGCAAAGCGTTGATGGCGGACAGGGTCTTCATCGTGTGAACGATCCCGCGAATGCTGGTCAGCGTGTCCGTGCGGTGTGAAAGGATCTCAAGCGTCTGGGCCATCTCCGCCTCCGATCGTCTCGCCCGCCCCGCGCGCAAGTTCGATGATCCGCTCGCGGTCTTCGTCACGCAGGGGTTCATTGGCAGCGATCCGCGTTGCAATATCGCCAAGCGCGCCTGCTGCAGCCGCTCTCACACGTCCCATCGCGGCAATTGCTTCGGCCTCTGGCAGACCATCAAACAGCCCCTCCATAGCCGCGATCAGAACCGCCAATTGTTCGGCAGCCGCAATCGGATCGCGCTCGTGCTGCCTGAGGGCTGCGCGGACTGCGGCACCGCGTGCCAGGCGCGCCGTTGTCGCATCGTCGAGCCGCGTACCGAACCGGGCAAAGTCCTCCAGCTCTTCAAATTGTGAAAGCGTGACCCGCAGGTTGCCAGCCACGTCCCGAAACGCGCGCAATTGCGCCTTGCCGCCGACACGCGACACCGACACCCCCAGATCGACCGCGGGAAACTGGTTCTTCCGCACCAGTAGCGGCGACAGATAGATTTGGCCGTCGGTAATAGAGATTAGGTTAGTGGGGATGTAAGCGGACAGATTCTCGGCTTGGGTTTCGACCACCGGTAGCGCCGTGATCGAGCCGCCGCCCGCCTGTTCCGTGAAATTTCCGGCACGCTCCAGGAGCCGGGCATGCAAATAGAAAATGTCGCCGGGAAAGGCTTCGCGCCCTGGCGGACGCCGCAGCAGCAGCGACAGTTCACGATAAGAACGCGCGTGATGGGTCAGGTCGTCCATCACCACAAGAACATCGCGGCCCTGATCGGCGAAATACTCAGCCATGGTCATGGCGGCGAAAGGCGCGATGAACGATAGGCCCGGCGGATCCTCGTCCCCAGCAGAAATAACGATGGTGTTCTGCGTCATGTCGCCAGCCTTGATGGCCCCGATGACCTTGGCCACCGCATCGCCGCGTTGACCGATGGCGCAATAGATGCAGATGACACCGGTTTTCTGCTGATTGAGGATCGCGTCCACGGCGATCGACGTCTTGCCGGTTTGCCGGTCACCAACGATCAGTTCGCGTTGGCCCAAGCCCACAGGCACCGCCGCGTCAATCGCCTTTATCCCTGTTGCCAGCGGGCGTGTGATGGCGGAACGGTTGAGGATTTCGGTAGCTTCCACCTCGATCGGGCGCCTTGCAACGGCGGTGATCAGGCCGTCTCCGTCACGGGCCCGGCCAAGCGCATCGACGACACGGCCCAACAGAGCCGGTCCCACCGGCACGCTGACAACGTGCCGTGTACGCCGTACACCTTCGCCGACTGTTATTCGGTCGGAAGCGCCAAGCAAGACAACCCCCAGACGGTCGGGTTCGAGATCAAAGACGACCCCGCGCACACCGGACGCGAATTCCAGCAATTCACCGGACAGCGCACGGGCAAGGCCGGTCACGATGGCAATCCCGTCGCCCACCTCGCTGACCCGGCCGATTTCGGTCAGCACAGGCGTCGGAGAGGGCCCGTCCAGCAGCGCCTTCAGCAGAATGTCGTGATCTGTGTTGGTATAGGTACTTTCAATGCCCATCGCTATCCACCTTCACGATGGGATCTTGGACCAGTCGTTCTTCCAGCATGGTGTCCAACTCCTCGATGTAGCTGTCCACGGTCCATGCGACATGCACGGCACCCATGCGCAAGACCAGGCCGGCTGACTGCGCGGGGTCGGTTTCAAACTGCAACTTCTGACCCGGAATCAAGCCCTTCATATTCGCCACCAGCTTCGCGCGGGCAGCATCGGGCAGGACGTAGTGTGTCGTCACAACAGCCGGAGTGCCGGCATTAGCCGCCTTGCGCAAATCTGCCGCCATTGGCTTCAACTGACGCGCAACATGGGTGACAACGCGTTCCTCCAGCGTCTCATCGGCCAGATCATGCAGCGCCTTTCCGGTCAGCGACATCAGCAACGCTGCCCCTGACCGATGCAGATGCGCGATATATTTGCGCTTTTCCTGGGCCAGATGCGCTTCCCAGTCTTTTCTCTCTTGTTCCAGCCTCGCGCGCGCCTCCGCTATAAGGGTATCCCGTTCCGCCTCGGCTTTTTGGCGCTGGTTGTCGATCAGTGTGGCCTCGTTGGTGCGAAAATCGGCCGCCAAGTCGTTGTAGCGGGTTTCTGCGGCTTCGGCCTTTTCCCTTGCTCTGGACGCTTCCAACATCCGTTCGGCGATCTCGGTCTCACGGGCATCGATGCCACTCAGGATTGGGCGGTACAGAAACCGCTTCAACAGCCACACCAGCACCAGAAAATTGATGAGCTGGGCGGCAATGGTGATCCAGTCAATAGACATGGCCTATTGACCTGCGGTCTTTGCAAGTTCGAGCGCCGCGTTCCAGAACGGGTTGGCGAAGATCAGGATCATGGCCACCACAAAGCAATAGATAGCGGTCGATTCGATCATCGCGAGACTGACAAACAACGTCCGCGAAAGCGTTGGCCCGGCGTCTGGCTGCTGCGCAATTGCGCTCAGCGCCTGAGCCGCCGCACGGCCCTCACCCAGCGCGGGGCCGATCGCGCCGAATGCAACAGTAAGTCCGGCAGTGAAAATCGAAATGGCGGCAATAATGGCAAGATCGGTCATTGGGTTTTCTTTTCTGTCTTGGATGTGCTCGGGTCCGCCGTCGCCGAAGAAATGTAGACCGTCGCGAGGATGGCAAAGATGTAGGCCTGGATCAGCCCGGTCAGCAGGCCCAGCACGTCCATCACCACGGGGAAGAAAAACGGCGCCACGCTGAGCAGGATTGCCGCGATGACTGCACCGCTCATGATATTTCCATAAAGCCGGATGGCGAGCGATATGCCGCGGGAAAACTCGCTGATGATGTTGAAGGGCAGCATGATGACCGAAGGTTGCATGTAGGTCTTCAGATACCCGCCGACGCCCCGGCTTGTCATACCAAAAAGCGGAACCGCAATCAGGACTGAGAACGCAAGTGCTGCCGTTGTCGAAAGCGAAGCGGTCGGCGGATCAAAGCCTGGCATCACGAGCATCAGGTTCGATGTGGCGATGAACAGGAAAAGCGTGCCTACGAAGTAAAGCAGGTTGCGCGACGGCCGTCTGGAAATTTCCTCGATCTGGCTCTGGATACCCTGCACGATGACTTCCAGCATGGTGCGCCATCGGTTCGGCGGCACATCCGGGCGCAGCTTGCGGGTGATCAACATGGATATGCCGGTTAGCACCGCCATGATAATCCAGGTGTTGACGATCGTGGCATTGACGGGAATTCCCCATGCTTCAAAGACAATCGTGCTATCGGGTGTCAATTCCATCCTTTAGGCTCCATAGGCAGGCGGCGGGCCAAGGTCACGACGACAAGGCGCACAATGAGGAATGCCAGCGCATAGCCGACAAGGGTCCATGTACCGGTCTGTCCGACCGCCCAGCCAGCGGCTAACAAAAGTGCGATCCGCATCGCCGCGCTGAGCATCAGGGTCGTCGTTGGCCCTGCCGAAGCAAGGGCTACCCGCATGCCAAAGGCCAGCCCGGCAAAGTAGAACGCACCCATCGCCGCCCCGATGGCCAGCCCGGTCGTCAACGCTCCCCAGTCCATACCCGTCATTCGCCGTCTCCCTCCTTTTCGATCCATGTCCATGCGATCAGACCGCCCACAACGACTCCGCAAAGGATCAGTGCGATGGTCCACGAGAAATCCTGTGGTGCCACACGGTCCAGCCAAATGCCCAGAAACGCGCCTCCGACCGTCGGAACGGCGACCGACCAGCCGATCATGCCGAACGCACCGAGCCCACGCAGCGGGCTGGGCGCCGGATGATCGCGCGTGTTTTTCATCCTCTTAGCCCGCCGCGCGATGTCTTCTGCTGTCTTGTCGGGTTTTTCAATCATGGTTGCGGCCTCCGTAGATCGGCAAAACGGCGTACGATATTGGCCTCAAGCCGCGACAGTGCAGTGCGCGCCACACGCTCATCCTCATCGATCTGGACGAACGTGTTTTCAACGGTTTCGCGTAGCGTCTCGAGGCTTTCACCCTGAACACCGCGCCGAATCGCGACATCAACCGAATGCCCTTTCTTGACCAATAGCCCCTCATCGATCCCAAAAAACAGTTCCTCTCCGCCCGGTACCGTCAACGTCAGCACAGAGGGCACCAGCGCCGTCACGAAATCCGTGTGGTTCGGCAACATCCCGAAGGCCCCGTCTTGTGCCACCGCGGCCAGTTCTATTGCACGCCCGTCGAACAAGGTCCGCGTCGGCAATCGCAAGGTAACCTGCATATCCGCGGCCATGCTCATGATACGGCCTCCAGATCCTGAAGTCCGCCAATCATGTAATAGGCGCTTTCGGGGAGGTTGAACTCGGTCTGATTCAATATCGTTTCGCAACCATCCAGCGTGTCCGTGACTGACACCAGCTTGCCGTCCTTGCCAGAGAACGACGCCGTCGTGAAGAACGGCTGCGTCAGAAAACGCTCCAACCTTCTGGCGCGGTCGACGGTGGCGCGGTCAGCCGTCGAAAGCTCCTCCATCCCGAGCATCGCGATGATGTCGCGCAGCTCTTCGTATTCGGCCAGCGTCCGGCGCACGGCGCGCGCAATGTCATAGTGGCGCTGCCCAACCACCGCAGGGGTCAACATGACCGAGGCTGAGGTCAGCGGATCAACCGCGGGGTAAAGCCCTTCGCTTGCCCGTTTGCGCGATAACACGACCGTTGCGGAAAGATGCGAGAAGATATGCGCCGCCGCAGGGTCAGTGAAATCGTCGGCAGGAACATAGACCGCCTGGATCGAGGTGATGGCACCCCGACGGGTCGAGGCGATACGCTCCTGCAAAGCGGCCAGCTCGGTAGCCAGGGTTGGCTGGTAGCCAACACTCGACGGCATCCGCCCCAACAAACCCGAAACTTCCGCGCCCGCCTGAACGAAGCGAAAGATATTGTCGATCAACAGCAGCACGTCCTGCCCCAGGTCATCGCGAAAATACTCGGCCATTGTCAGTGCAGTGTTGCCCACCAAAAAGCGCACGCCGGGCGCTTCGTTCATCTGGCCAAACAACATCACCGTCTTGTCGCGCACGCCGGCAGCGCCCATTTCGCGGTACAGTTCTTCGGCCTCGCGGGATCGCTCGCCGATGCCGCAAAACAGACTGACACCCTTGTGATGCTGCACCGTGTTGTTGATCAGTTCGGTGATCAGCACGGTCTTTCCGACGCCCGCGCCACCAAACAGCCCGGTCTTTCCGCCGCGCTCGATGGGTGACAATAGATCAATGGCCTTGATCCCAGTTTCCAGCATCTCGGCGCGCAACACGCGGTCTTCAAGCACGGGCGGGGCTTGATGGATCGACCTGCGGTCGACTGCTACGGGTGCCGGCATTCCGTCGATTGGCGCGCCAAAGACGTTCAACATCCGACCCAGCATCGTGTCACCCACCGGCACTTCGATCGGGGTGCCGGTGGCGCGGACTGGCATTCCCAACCTGAGGCCACGGACCGGAGCCAGCGCGATGGACCGTACGACCCCATCGCCCACCAGCGCCGCGACTTCGAGCGCGACTTGGCCTGCAAAAAGCAATTCGTGGATCTGCGGCACCGGATCCGGGAAGAATGCATCGACCACTCCGCCGCGAATGGTGACAATCCTGCCTTCGCTACCCGCGACTTTATCTGGCTTCGGGACCTCCACCGTGTTCATGACCTATCCATTCTCTTGCTCAAAACTTCTGATCGGGAAACCAAGATTTGGCGTTTATTGCCATCCGGGTGAGACGCTCCGGGCAAGACGTTTCGATAGTGAGGGCAGAGCGCACATCTCCTTGTTTGGATAAGACGCTTGCCGCGGGCAAAGATTACAGCCATCGTTGGCAAATCGGCTGCTTGTTCCGCACGCATTGGTGTCAGAATGCACATTCTTTCTGGCTATGGCGCTAAAATCCAAAGACGAATCTCTCCGCGCTATGTGAGCCCCTGAGCATTCCTACCTACTCAAAGGCAGTGAACCATTTCTCTGGTGGGCTTGATAACTTGCAATCTTGGGCGAGATTTATTGCCCCGGGATTGTAATGCTTCCCGGCACAGCGCGTCTACAGAGATAGAAAATACGTGCGAGACAGCTAAAGAACGCGGGGATCAAATCATGCCGCAGGAACACGAACTTACCGGCTCAATGGGCGTCACCGCCGGGCGACTATCGATCTATGCAGTTGGGATGAGCACGGGGATATTCCTCGCGATATCCTTCGTCTTGTGCGTCGGCTTCGGCCTGATCTTTCCTTCGATGACGATGTATCAGGCCTGGGTCCCACTTCTTCCTGGCTTTGTTTGGATCAGCCTGTCGGGCTTTGTCATCGGGCTGGCCGAGGCCTTCGCCTACGGCTGGTTTATCGCGATCGTATTCGTGCCGCTGTTCAACTACTTTTCCCAAAGGGCTGCCAAATGAATGATGTTCACCACATGCACGCTGCGAGACCGAAGGCGTCGACCATGGACAATCCACCGGTCGTCTCACCGACAGCGCCCGTAGGATCGCCAGTTTCCTACCACCAGGATCTCTGGGAGCGTTCGATCCTGTTCTTTGACACTCTGCGGCAGCGCGCCGACAACATGCGCGACCATGAACGGGCCGGAATGCCACCGTTGCTGGATTTCAAGTATGAGACTGTGCTGGATGCGCGCCGGTTTGACACTCCGGCGAACTATGCCCTGCTGAAGATCACCGAGATCGATGACGACTGTCTTGTCGACTGTCTCGACCCCGAAAAACCACCGGTAATCATCATCGATCCGCGCGCCGGGCATGGTCCCGGCATTGGCGGCTTCAAACGCGACAGCGAAGTAGGCATGGCGATGTACGAAGGCCACCCGGTCTATTTCGTAGTGTTCTTCCCCGAACCGATGCCCGGGCAGACACTGGCAGACGTACTGCACGCGCTGCGCCGCTTTGTCGAGGAAGTAGCCGGGCTTCACCAAGGCAAACCGCCAGTTCTCTACGGCAACTGCCAGGCGGGCTGGGCGGTAACACTGCTGGCCGCGGATTGCGAGGGCTTGGCGGGACCGGTGGTTCTGAACGGCGCGCCGCTGTCCTATTGGGCGGGCGAAGATGGCGTGAACCCGATGCGCATATCCGGTGGCCTGCTGGGCGGTGCCTGGCTGACGCACCTGATGGGCGATCTGGGCGATGGAAGGTTCGATGGCGCCTGGCTGGCGCAGAATTTCGAAAGCCTGAAGCCGGAAAAAGCGATCTGGGAAAAACACGCCAATCTTTTGACCAATATCGACACCGAAGCCGAACGCTTTCTGGATTTCGAACGCTGGTGGGGTGGCTATTACACGCTGAGCAGCCCGGAAATGATGTCGATTGTCAAAAACCTGTTCATCGGCAACAAGCTGGAGCGGGGTACGATGGAAATCTGCGACGGCTGCACCGTGGATTTGCGGCAGATCACCAGCCCTATCATCGTCTTTGCGTCTTACGGCGACAATATTACTCCACCGGCGCAAGCGCTGGGATGGGTTGCCGAAGTTTATGTCGATACCGCCGACCTGATCGCGGCGGGACAGCGAATCGTCTATCTGACCAACCCCCATGTCGGGCATCTGGGCATATTCGTCTCGGCCAGCGTGGCAAAGCTGGAGCATCGGGCCATCCTGGAAAGTCTGGACGAGATCGAGGCGCTGGCGCCGGGCCTTTACGAAATGAAGATCGAAAACCCCACAGGCGATCCCGACTGCCACAAGTCCGATCTGATCGTGACCTATGAGCCGCGCGAAGTGTCTGGTCTGAAGGCGGCTTATCCGCACGAAGCGTTCGAAAAGGTAGCCGAAGTCTCGACGACGCTTGACAGCTTCTACAGCGCCTTCGTCAGCCCCTGGGTGCTGGCGATGACCACGCCGGCCAGTGCCGACTTGCTGAAATCACTGCATCCAATGCGGACAAGCCGGTACATGTTTTCCGAGGCGTATAATCCATGGATGCGCGGTGTGCGGATGATGGCGGATTCCCTGCGCGACACCCGCCAGCCATTGCCCGCCGATCATCCAGGGATCGTCGCGGAACGCAAGGTGATGTCCAATGTGGGGCAGATGATTAAAGGCGCGCGCGAACGCCGTGACGCAACCTACGAACAAGTCTTCCGGTTGCTCTATGGTGGCGGCTCCAAACCTGCCCAAACGCCGCCGACTGTGTCTGGTGCAGTCAAATCAAAGGCCAGCCCGAATAACTCCAAACCTGGCAAAGAAAAACGCCATGCTGTCGGGAAGTGAGGTTGTGTTGAGCGTCTTCATCGGCAGTCGCTTGCCGGCCATGTCACTGTTCTCGCGTCTGCGCAAATACCCAACCGTTCTGGCTTTCGGGACGCCCGTGATCAATCAGAAAGTTTGCCCGGATGTCAGATAGCGCCGTCCTGACTCTCAACGCCGGCTCATCCAGTCTGAAGTTCGCGATCTTTACCAATGTCGAACGGCCTCGCCGGCTCTGGTCGGGCGCGATTGAGCGCATCGGACTGCCGGGCGCCCGGTTTCGACTTTCGGATGCCCGAGGCGCGGTTTTTCGGGAAGAGACCGGAACCATCGCCGACCATGATACCGCTCTGAAACGGCTGCTCCTCGCCATTGAACATGAGGCAAGCGGAGTCAAACTGGTTGCCGTCGGTCACCGGATTGCGCATGGCGGACCTGACTGCGACTGCCCCGAACAAGTGACGCCCACACTACGGGCGCGATTGCAACAGCTGACGGCGCTTGCCCCCCTGCATCTTCCCGCCAATATTGCCGGGATCGATGCGGTGCGGATCGCGCGACCCGATCTCACTCAGATCGCCTGCTTTGACACGTCTTTCCATCGTGATTTGCCGCCCATTGCCCGCCTGTCGGGCTTGCCGCGTGCGCTTCAAGATGAAGGGCTTCGACGCTTTGGTTTCCACGGGTTGTCCTACGAATACATCGTCAAAGCGCTGCGCGACGCTGGTGTAGCTGTAGATGCCGAACGGATCGTCGTGGCGCATCTTGGCAGCGGTGCGTCGATGTGTGCGATCCGCGATGGAAAGAGCCTCGAGACGACGATGGGGTTCTCGACGATCGCTGGGTTGCCGATGGGTACGAGGTCGGGCGATGTAGACCCCGGACTGCTGTTACACCTCCTGATCGACAAGGAGATGACGCCTGAGGCGGTTTCTCAGATGCTCTACGCCGAAAGCGGTCTTCTTGGCCTATCCGGCATCAGCCGCAACATGCAGGAATTGCTGCAACGCCCTGATGACGCTGCAGCAGAGGCTGTGGCGTATTTCTGCTACCATGCCCGGCGGCATCTGGCGGGCCTGACAGCGACCTTGGGTGGGGTCGACCGTTTGGTGTTTACCGGCGGCATAGGTGCCAATGCGCCGCAGGTTCGGGCCGGGATTTGCGACCGCCTCGGCTATCTCGGCATTGAGCTGAACAAATCCGCAAATCTTCGCGGCGATCCGGTGATTTCGACCGGGTCAGTGGGTGTTACGGTCGAGGTTCGTCAGACTGATGAGGAAGCAATGATCGCTGGCCATGTCCACCAATTCATGGCCAGCCAACCGATGGCGCGGGAGGCATGAGCAATGAAAGATAACTTCGAACCGTTTGAAGCCCTGGCCACGGCGGCGTGCAAGGCAGGCCCGGTCCGCGTTGCGGTTGCCGATGCCGCTCAGACAGTGGTGCTGGAAACGCTGCGCGATGCCGAACGTGCCGGTCTGGTTACGCCGCTCTTGGTCGGCGACCCGAATGCCATCCGCACAATCGCCGCAGATCTGGGCTGGACGGTTGCGGAGGACGCGATTATCGCTGTGGCCGACGATGCTGAGGCGGCGGCCCGTGTGGTCGCTCTGGTGCATGAGGGCCGAGCAGACGTGGTGATGAAGGGCAACCTGCATACCGATATCTTCATGCGCGCGCTTCTCGACAAGACCCTCGGACTGCGACTTCCGGGACGACGCGTCAGCCATGTCTTTGTAGTGGCGCTGCCCAGTCATGACCGACTGCTCGGTATCACCGACGCAGCAATCAACATTGCGCCCGAACTCACCGCCAAGGCGCAGATTTGCCAGAATGCGGTCGATCTGTTCCGTATGTTGGGTGTGGTGAGGCCAAAGGTTGCAGTGCTGTCGGCAGTAGAGACCGTGACGGTCGACATCGCCTCGACGCTGGATGCCGCCTCTCTCACTCTGATGTCCCGACGCGGCCAGATCACTGGGGCCGAGGTGGATGGGCCGCTGGCGCTCGACAATGCCATCTCGGCGCGCGCTGCAACCGAGAAAGGTGTTTTGTCTGACGTCGCAGGCTCTGCCGATATCTTGCTGGTGCCAGATCTTGTCTCGGGCAATATTCTGGCCAAGACGCTGGAATATTTTGCCGGGGGCGTTGCGGCGGGGATTGCGATCGGGTTGGCAGCGCCGGTGGTACTGACCTCGCGCGCTGACCCGGCATTGGCGAGACTGGCGGCCCTGGCGATTGCTGCCCTGATGTACCACCGCAGACCGCAGGTTGAACCGCGACCGGGTCCCGCTGAAAGCAGCATTGCCACCGCACCGCAACTGGAAGATGCCTGCTGTCCCCTGCCCGTCGTGTCGAACCTGCAACCAGTTTCGGTCGGCACCCAGCCACAATTCGAGGTAGCCGCGCAATGACCATTTCCGTCAGACCGATCAATCCGGCTGAAGCGCTCGACCTTTCAGCAAAGAAGGGTCTTGTCGTGGGCATCGCCAATGAACATAGCCTAGCCTGGGCTGCCACACAGCATTTCCACGCTGCCGGCGCTGACCTGGCCCTGACCTATTTCAACAACAAGGCCCTGGCCTATGTCGAACCACTGGCAAAGCGTGTCGCCGCGCCGATTTTCATGCCCTGTGATGTAACGCAGGAGGGTTCATTGGAAGCGGTTTTCGCAACCATAGAGAAAACATGGGGCCGTCTTGATTTCCTCCTGCACTCGATCGCTTGGGCACCGGCAGAGGATCTGCACGGTCGATTGACGGACAGTTCAAGCGCAGGGTTCGCCCAATCAATGCTGGTCTCGTGCCATTCATTCATCCGGATGGCCAAATTGGCCGAGCCGCTTATGACCAAAGGCGGCAGTCTGATAACGCTCAGCTTTCTAGGTGCCGAAAAGGTTGTGGACCACTACAACGTCATGGGGCCGGTCAAAGCAGCCCTTGAATCATCAGTGCGTTATCTTGCGCACGAACTTGGCCCAAAAGCGATCCGGGTCAACGCTATTTCTGCTGGCGCCATACGGACGCGGGCGTCATCTGGAATCGAACATTTCGACGAACTGATCGACGAAACCATCAAAAAAGCTCCCTTGCGGCGAACAGTGACACCGGATGAGGTTGGCCGCGCAGCCCTGCTGCTGGCCAGCGACTACACGACGGGCACGACAGGCGAAGTTATGCATGTTGACGCAGGATTCCACGTTGCCAGCATGGTGTTTCATTAGGCATCCCAACAAGGAACTCTATTAACTGCAGAAGTGACATCTTAATCACAAAGCTGCGCTTGAATACAATGTTGCGTTCGGAGCAGACCGACAGACGGCACTCGGGAGCAATCCGACGACACCGGGAGGTCAGTATTCGGAACTGCGAGCCAATATCTGTAATATCCGAAGCGGACCTGCGTCTAGATTTCTGCAACACGTCACCAAGGGAATGGCAAGCATCAGGTGCCAGCGTTGAATTCCTTGGCTCCTGCAGTCCGCGATTACTGAAAATCAAAGCTCTAGATGTCGGCTGTAGAGGCCGAAACACCATTGACGAGATAGCCTAACGCCCAAGGTCGAAGACCGCCAAAGGAACAGATGATGAAAACAAGCGTGATCAAAGTTGATGACATGTTGTCGGTATGGAGCCTTGATGAAGTGGAGCGTCGGATCGGCGAAGTACCCGGCGTTGAAAGCGTTACGGTGAATTTCGCCGCGAAGAACGCCACCGTCCGCTATGACGAAACCCGGGTTGCGGTTTCCGATATCAAATCAACCGTGCACGAGCTTGGATTGCAATCCAACAGACCCGCTGAGGATGCACCTCCTGAGGTAGCAGCCACCAAGGATCATGAAGACCACCTAGACGACAGCGAACCGGCAGCCGCCCTCTTATCTGCCACACAGAAATCAGCGGTGGAAACACCTGCCGCCACGCATGACGCGCATGCAGGACATAAAAAACACGACGGCACGGTGCCGGATGCGTCGAAGTCCTCATCTGGCAGTCAGACCGACACGCCGGAACCCTCATCCGACCATGCGGGCCACAATAGCCATGACAAACATCAGGGCCATTCTCCCGAGAAGTTCCGGGACCGGTTCTGGCTGTCGCTCGCTGTCACCGTTCCGGTTGTCATCTGGTCGGCCCCCATCCAGGATTTGCTCGGCTACCAGGCTCCGGCGTTCCCCGGATCGGATTGGATGGCGCCTGTGCTCTCTACTGTCGTCTTCCTCTACGGCGGCCTGGTTTTCCTACGAGGCGCGTGGCGCGAGCTCAGAGACCGGCTGCCGGGGATGATGACCCTCATCTCACTCGCCATCACGGTCGCATTCATCTTCTCCTGGGTGGTTCAGCTTGGATTGATCGACTCGATGCCACTGTGGTGGGAGCTGGCAACGCTGGTCGCGATCATGCTGCTCGGCCACTGGATAGAAATGCGGTCCATCAATCAGGCTCAGGGTGCTTTGAAGGAACTGGCGAAGCTTTTGCCAGACACGGCAACGCGGATCACCGATACGGGTGAGGAAACGGTCGACATCAGCGCCTTGCGCAATGGCGACCTGTTGCTGGTGCGCCCTGGTGAAAGCGTTCCTGCGGACGGCGTCGTGCGCAAGGGCATGAGCGCCATTGACGAGGCGATGATCACCGGTGAATCGCGACCCGTGAAAAAGGGCGAAGGCGATGAAGTGATTGCCGCCACGATCAACGGAGAAGGATCCCTGCGCATTGAGGTCACCGGAACGGGCGACAAGACCAAGCTGTCCGGCATCATGCGGCTGGTGGCCGATGCGCAGACCTCCAAATCGAGATCTCAGCACCTGGCGGATCGCGCAGCCCGGATGCTTACCGTCGCAGCGATTGGCGCGGCGGTGCTAACATTTGTGGCGTGGCAATTGCTTGGCGCTGAGCTGGATTTTGCCGTGGTGCGAATGGTGACGGTTCTGGTGATCGCCTGCCCTCATGCCCTCGGGCTGGCGGTGCCGCTGGTGGTGGCCATCTCCACGACTCTGGGCGCTCGTAACGGCCTTCTTGTCCGGGACCGCCGTGGGCTCGAGGAGGCCCGCAATCTTGACACCGTAATTTTCGACAAGACCGGAACATTGACGCTGGGCGAGTTCCGGATCGTTGCAAGTTCCGTCGCGGAAGGCCTGCAGGAGGACGAGGCCCTTCGCATCGCGTCTGGTATTGAAGCTGAATCCCAGCATCCTATCGCCCGGGGGATCGTCAAAACTGCGGAAGACAAAGGCATCGCGGTCCCATCAGCCGACGGATTCCGCGCGATCACCGGCAAGGGCGTTGCAGCCACAATTGACGGGGTCGAGTACCATATGGGAGGGCCGGCGCTGCTCAAGGCGGAAAACGTCGATGTTCCACCAGCGCTTCAGGCTGCCTCCGAAGCCGCAGCCGGCAATGGCCAAGCAGCGATCTATCTCGTCCAGGCGGGCAAGGCGCTGGCTGTCTATGCCGTGGCGGATGCGATACGCGAGGAAAGCCGTGAAGCCATCGCGGCGCTGCATGAACGGGGCATTGAGGTTGCCATGTTGACGGGCGACGCACAGGCGGTGGCCGATGCGGTTGCGAAAGAGCTTGGCATCGATACAGTTTTCGCTGAAGTGCTGCCCGATGACAAAGCGTCCAAGGTCCGCGAGTTGCAGGCCCAAGGCAAGAAGGTGGCTATGATTGGAGATGGGGTGAATGACGCACCCGCCCTTGCCACCGCAGACATCGGGATTGCGATTGGCGCCGGAGCCGACGTAGCCGTCGAGGCAGGGCATATCGTGTTGGTGCGATCGGACCCCCGCGACATCCCCCGCATCATCACGCTGAGCCGGGTCACATATCGCAAGATGAAACAGAACCTCTGGCTGGCGGCAGGCTACAACATCTTTGCCATTCCGCTTGCCGCAGGAGTGCTTGCGCCTTGGGGTATCCTCCTCACGCCCGCCGTGGGCGCAATACTCATGTCGGCGAGCACGGTCGTGGTGGCGATCAACGCGCAACTCTTGAAGCGAGTAAAACTTTGAATGTGTCAGCGGCCAGTCGCATCGCCTCCTGCGGCGCAATCGTCTGTCTTGTCAGGAACAGCCCGATCCTCCGCGGTGTCTTTCGGGGTCTAGATGCGCGACCTGCGCCTCATGAATTGAAAGGGTTTGGGTGCCTGCAATGAGCAAGAAAACGAAAAGGAAGGCCGCACCGGAGCCCGAAGGCTACAAGCAAACCCTCCACAGCCTTCAGGTTGAGCTGGTGAAACTGCAGCGACACCTGATCAAAAACGATCTCCGCATCCTGATCCTGCTCGAAGGTCGTGATGCTTCAGGAAAGGACGGCGTGATCAAGCGCCTTACCGCGCATCTCAGCCCGCGCGACACCCGGGTCGTTGCGCTCGGCAAACCCTCCGACCGCGACCACAACAGCTGGTACTTCAAGCGCTATGTCGCCAGCCTGCCTGCCAGCCAAGAAATGGTCGTCATGAACCGCAGCTGGTACAACCGGGCCGGCGTCGAAAAGGTGATGGGGTTCTGCACGGATGCAGAACACGAGGAGTTCATGCGCTCCGTTTTGCCATTCGAGCGCATGCTCACTGGCTCCGGAACGCAGCTTTTCAAGTATTATCTCGACATATCGAAATCCGAACAGAAGAAAAGACTGGCAGATCGGCGGATTGATCCGCTCAAGCAATGGAAGATCAGCCCCATTGACAAGAGCGCGCTGCGGCGCTGGGACGATTACAGCGACGCGCGCAACGAAATGCTCACTCGGACCCATAGCGAAGACCTGCCCTGGCACGTCGTGCGGGCCGATGACAAGAAGCAGGCCCGGCTCAATGTCATCCGCCACCTCATGGCCCGCGTCGACTGCCCGGACAAGGATGCACACCTGGCCCAACCGGATCCGGATATCGTGTTCGACTTTGCAGAGGAGCAAATCCAAAGCGGCAGGATCGCACCATGAGTTCCAAGCTTGAAGCAGCGTTTACACCCCCTGCAGGACACTTCGATGAATAGGCCTGTGAACAGCCCGCTTTCGCTCGACCTCATCCAGAAGATGGACGCCTATTGGCGCGCAGCCAACTATCTCTCCGTTGGCCAGATCTATCTGTATGATAACCCGTTGCTCAAAATTCCCTTGAGTCTTGAGCACGTGAAGCCACGACTGCTCGGCCACTGGGGTACCACGCCGGGGTTGAACTTCATCTATGTCCATTTGAACCGCATTATCAACGAGCATGACCTGAACATGATGTATGTCACCGGCCCCGGGCACGGCGGCCCGGGTCTGGTGGCCAATACCTATCTCGAAGGCAGCTATAGCGAGCTCTATCCGGACATCTCGCAGGACGAACTGGGCATGAAAAAGCTGTTTACGCAGTTTTCATTTCCCGGCGGCATTCCCAGTCACGTGGCGGCGGAGACCCCGGGCTCCATCAATGAAGGCGGTGAACTCGGCTATTGCCTGTCGCACGCCTACGGTGCCGCCTTCGACAATCCCGACCTCCTGGTCGCCTGCGTCGTGGGCGACGGCGAGGCGGAAACCGGTCCACTCGCCACCAGCTGGCATTCCAACAAATTTCTCAATCCGGTGCACGACGGCGCGGTCCTGCCGATCCTGCATCTGAACGGCTACAAGATAGCAGGCCCCACCGTGCTTGCCCGCATTCCCCGTGACGAGCTCGAATCGCTGTTTCGCGGCTACGGCTACACGCCTCACTTCGTCGAGGGCGACGATCCGATGGAGATGCATCAGCTCATGGCTGAGACGCTGGATACCGTGGTCGAAAGCATCCGCCACATCCAGCAAGATGCCCGCGCCAACGGATTCAAGAAGCGTCCGCTCTGGCCCATGATTATCCTGCGCTCGCCGAAGGGCTGGACAGGGCCGAAGGAGGTAGACGGCAAACAGACGGAGGGAACATATCGCTCGCACCAGGTTCCAATGGGCGACATGAGCCATCCCGGGCACGTAAAGGTTCTGGAAGAGTGGCTGGAGAGCTATCGCCCGCGAGAACTGTTCGACGAGACCGGCAGGCTACGGCCCGAACTCGCTGAACTGGCCCCGTGCGGCCCGCGGCGGATGGGCGCCAATCTGCATGCCAATGGCGGCCTGCTATTGCGCGACTTGCACCTTCCGGATTTCCGAGACTACGCGGTGAAGATTCCGAAACCCGGTAGCGTGAGTGCGGAAGCTACGCGCGTCCAAGGCGAACTGATCCGCGACGTGATCAAACTGAACCCCGAAACCTTCCGCGTTTTCAGTCCGGACGAAACGGCGTCGAACCGCTGGGGTGCGGTATTCGAGGTGACCAACCGTTGTTCGACCGCGGAAATAGTTCCCGGCGACGACCATGTTGCGCCGGACGGCCGGGTGATGGAGGTCTTGAGCGAGCACCAGTGCGAAGGATGGCTCGAAGGATATCTGCTCACGGGCAGACATGGCTTTTTCTCCTGCTACGAAGCCTTCATCCACATCATCGATTCGATGTTCAACCAACATGCCAAGTGGCTCGACGTTGCAAACCACATTCCATGGCGGCGGCCGGTTGCTTCCCTGAACTACCTGCTTTCATCACACGTGTGGCGCCAGGACCACAACGGTTTCAGCCATCAGGATCCCGGCTTCATCGATCATGTCATGAGCAAGAAGGCGGGGGTCATCCGCGTCTACCTGCCACCCGACGCCAATACCCTGCTCTCCGTTACCGATCATTGCCTGCGCAGCCGAAACTACGTCAACGTCATTGTCGCCGGCAAGCAACCGTCGCCGCAGTGGCTCGATATGGATGCCGCCATCCGGCACTGCACCACCGGACTGGGCATCTGGGAATGGGCCAGCACCGACGAAGGTGGCGAGCCGGACGTGGTGATGGCCTGCGCAGGCGACGTGCCAACTATTGAAACACTGGCTGCGGTCGAAATCTTGCGTCAGCATTTCCCAGTGCTCAGGATCCGGGTCATCAACGTGGTCGACCTGATGACATTGCAGTCACGGAGCGAGCATCCGCACGGCATCAGCGACGAGGATTTCGATGCCCTGTTCACCAGGGACAAACCCGTCATCTTTGCCTATCATGGGTACCCCAAACTGATTCACACGCTGACCTATCGCCGAGCCAACCATCACAACCTGCACGTTCACGGGTTCAAGGAAGAGGGGACGACCACGACACCATTCGACATGGTTGTGCTCAACGAGCTTGACCGGTTCCATCTGGCCAGGGCCGTCATTGACCGGGTGCCGGGATTGGGTCCAGGCGCCGAGAACCTCGCCCAATTGATCGACGACAAACTCATCGATCACACGCGCTACATCCGGCAGCACGGCGAGGACATGCCAGAAATTCGCGATTGGAAATGGGGTGCAAATGGAGCGAACTCCGATAGCTCCAAGCATGCATGAGCACCCCGTCTTACAGGGCAAATGAGCAAGCGATGAGCAAGCACGAGGGTACGATCGGGAACAGCCGGGTTCACTGGCGCATCATGCGCTGGATCTTGTGGCGCTTTATCCGCACCGCCGCTCAGCGTGTTCTCATGGATAGAAGCCTGAGGAACAAGACGGGCGGTGAAATCCGTTGGTTGCGGAAAGACATCAATTCCTTCTTGAGCGAAGTTTCGACGAGCGTGGCACTCCTGCGTCCGCTGGCGCAGCTTGGCGCATTACCAGATTTCGGCAGTCGCCTCATGGTCGAGCTTGCAATCTTTACAGTGGCGGCGGACCGGACGCTGCGTGACAGCGATCTTGATCCCCAAAGCTCCCGGGACGCCTTGGCGGACATCGGTTGGTCCGTCTATCGCAGGCAGCTTGCCTTCTCGTCCTTGCCAGCTCGCCTCCTCACGCGCGACCCGGGAAAACGATTGCGGTGGAGCATCCGTGGGCTGCTCATATTCCCCTTCCGGCCCGTGGGCGCGCCCGGCTACGCCGCCGAGGTCTTTCGCGAGGGCGAGGACATCCACACGCACTTCACGCACTGTCCCCCGCAAAGCTTTGCCCGGCGCATTGCCGACGAGACCGGCGATCCTGAAGCGCTGGCCGGCTTCGCAAACAGCTGGTGCAAATATGACTGGCCTGGCGCCGATCTGATCGCCGCCGACGGACATCGGGGACACTATATCCGGCGGCAAACACTCTCGGCCGGGGATCCGGTCTGCGACATGTGCTGGGCGGCGCGGACACCCCGCGAGACCAGCGAAAACAACAATGAAGACGGCAAATGAGGCCGGAGCGTGAAAGATCCAGAAATCGCTCTGCGGAGATGAAAGTATGAGAAACGCGACGATCGATGCGCCGACCAGCGATCCCAAGAAGAACAGGCGGGCCTTATGATGCAGCGGCAATCGCATGTGAAACGGCCCCACTCCGGAGAAACGAGGCTGGATGCGTTACAGCGGCATGCCTTCGATTACTTCCTGAACGAAACCAATCTCGCCAATGGCCTCGTAGCCGACAAATCGCAGCCGGGCGCGCCCGCGAGCATCGCAGCCGTGGGTTTCGCCCTGGCGGCCTACCCCGTCGGTGTCGAGCGCGCATGGATCTCACGCATAAGTGCAATCGACCGGACTCTGGCGGCATTGCGGTTCTTCAGCAACGCCCCGCAGGGCACGGACCCTGACACGACCGGGCACAAGGGCTTCTTCTATCACTTTCTCGACATGACGACCGGGCGGCGCGCGGGCATTTGCGAGCTGTCCACCGTCGATACCGAATTCCTGCTGGCCGGCATGCTCGCCGCCGCTGCGCATTTTGATCGGAACAGTGAAGACGAGCAGGAGATACGGTCGCTCGCCGACGCGCTTTACCGCCGGGCGGACTGGCAATGGGCCTGCAACGGCGGCGCGACGATCACCCACGGGTGGACGCCTGAGGGCGGATTTCTGCCTTACCGCTGGGAAGGCTATGATGAGGCCTCTCTTCTGTACGTACTCGGGTTGGGTTCTCCAACCCATCCTCTGGCTGCGGAGAGCTACCTGGCGTGGACCTCGACCTACCAATGGAAGGAAATCTACGGCTACGAATTCATCTATGGAGGCCCGCTCTTCATCCACCAGTACTCGCACATCTGGATCGACTTTCGCGGAATCCAGGATTCGTTCACGCGAGACAAAGGCATCGACTATTTCGAGAACAGCCGCCGCGCCACCTACGTCCAGCGAGAATACGCGATCCGCAATCCGCTCGACTTTGCGGGTTACGGAGAGAACTTCTGGGGCTTGACCGCGAGCGACGGGCCCGGCTGGACGACGCGGCGCGTCAACGGCATCGAGCGCATCTTCTTTGACTATGCCGCCCGCGGGGCGCCGTTCGGTCCTGACGACGGAACGGTCGCGCCGTGGGCCGTGGTGGCGTCGTTGCCGTTCGCACCGGAAATCGTGATGCCGACGATTGCGCATTTTCAGGACGTATATCCGCAAGTCACAGGCGCATATTGCTTTCGGTGCAGCTTCAATCTGAGCTTTCAGGACGAGTCGGATGCCGATGCCGGCTGGACGTCGCCCTATCACTTCGGGATCAACCTCGGTCCCGTGGTGCTGATGTGCGAGAATTTCCGAACGGGCTTACTGTGGCGCCTTATGCGCGCATGCCCCCACGTGGTCACAGGGCTGCGGCGGGCGGGATTCACCGGCGGTTGGCTGTGACGGCCACGGAGGCGTGCAAATCATGAAGGCCATATCGATCGTCGGTGTGGCGAACGGACAGCTGTATGCGCCATTGATGAGCTGGAACGACCCGCTGTGGGCGCTATTCTGATGTCGGCAAGCACGGTCGCGGTCGCGATCAACGCGCAACTATTGAAACGGGTCAAACGATAAGCCCATCAACAATGGGCCCGACAGACCACAGAGGAGACATGGCGTAAGGCATAAGACCAGATTTTGGAGGAAAATCCTGTCTGGACCAGGAAAGCAGCATATCCAAAACACGGTTTCTGTTCGCGCCCTAACCTTGGGACGGATCGTGCTTTCCTATATGCCTCGACTGAGCAACGTTTTGATCTGATCACCAGACTGGCGCACTGCCATGGTGCCCGCCGCAATGCATTGCCGCTTGTAGTGGAATTCCAGTGTTCCTATGGTATTTCTAAACTTAGGCCTGACGACCATATCGGCCTGACCGAAACGCAGCCGGGCATGCTCGTTCTGACAGATCTCGATTGATCTTAGCATCGCTTGTACTCCGTTGCGGGGAGCGATGCCGGTTTCGGGCTGGCTTGGATCAACAGCGATCACTACATCGACACCGGTGCTTCGCGCCACATCTATAGGCGCGATGTCCGCATAGGCACCATCCATCAGGACGTGAGGACCGTCAATCAGCGGTGGTAGGATACCTGCGAGCGCAGCACTGGCATAGACGTAGTTAGCAGCTGACCCTCGGTCGTGGACAACACGTTCCCCCGACAGCACATCCGTCGTGCAGACAAAAACAGGGATGGATCCATCCTCCAGATTTTTGCCCTTGGTCAAGGCGGAAAGGACACCCCGGCCCCAGCTCTCGGTGCGCGCTCCGGCGCCCCAGCCAAAATACATGTCACGTGCCGCAAGCAGCGCAATCGCCAGGCCCCTCACTCTTTCGGCAATGCTCCGGCCTTGAAAGTTCGGTGTTGACGGGAACCCGCTGGTGTCCATTTCAACAAGATCTCGATACCAGTTTGGGTTCAGCGAATAAGTTGCGCCAACCACCGCGCCCATTGACACACCGACAATTGCACTGGGGAAATAACCCAAACTGATCAGGGCTCTCAAAACTCCCACATGCGAAAGACCTCTTGCGCCACCACCACTAAGGACAAGGGCGAAGGACTTGTGTTGGCTGGTCATCAGAGTATTCGCGCCCATCATACGCCGCCCTTCAGTGCGCCTATCGGTTACAACAATCGTGGTGCATACAGCAACGTCCAGAAATCTGAACTCTGCCAGAGTCCCATCGCCGAACATCAGGACCTTCGGTCAACACCTCGGTGAGTATTACGCCAAGCATTACGCTGAAACGCCAAAAAGTGTCGGCGGTGCAATGCCCTTTCGAATGACCATCATGACGCCGACAAGGGAAAGAGACGTGCCGATCAATTCCGGCCAGCCCAGGGACTCGCCATAGTAGAGCAAACCCATTGTCAGCCCGAATATCGGCACAAGAAAGCTGAACGCATTGGCCTTGCTCAGCGGCACTTCTGCAAGAACCGACATCCAGATGACATATACCAGCGCGGAGCCAAAGACCGCTAAGCCAACCAGCGCAAACAGAAATCCGGGAGACCACTCGATCACAGTGAAGTCTTCAGTCACGACGGCAATCATCGCCAGCGGTATACTGCCGATCAACAATTGGACACTGATTGCCATCAGTGGATCGACCGTATCCGCAATCCGTTTCAGCATCACATTGCTGATAGTGATGCCAAGTGCCGCCAGAATGATATACGTGATGCCGATTAGGTAGCTCTCCTGACCACCTCCGAACAATCGTGGTGCAGCGATGACGACGATTCCCAGAAACCCCAGAACAAGACCCGATTTACCCCAGGCCGTCAGCCGCTCTCCCAAGACGACACCCGCGAGGGCGGCAGCCATTAAGGGCTGGGTGTTTGTGATAACTGTCGCAATCCCAGGCGACACGAATTCGGCCGCATGAAACATGCCAAAATACCCCAGGCTGGTGGCCCCAAACCCGATTGCTGCAAGGGTGATCCACGTCTTCCAACTGCGCGGAAACGGGCGGCGCAAAGCCAGCGCGATCGCCAGCAGGGTAACGCCTGCGATCACTGCCCGCAAGGTTGCAAACGACAGGTGCGGGGCATAGGCGATGCCAATCGTTATCAACGGATAACAACTCGCCCAGAGAAACATCGCGAAAATGATCTTTGCGGTGGTCAGTATTTTCACGAGTTCATCAATTCATTGTCCTTTTGGCTCCTGGTGAGCGGCCATTTAATTTTTGATCAATAAAGAACCATGGCGACGCATCATTGAGTGGTGCTGGTCCAAATTCTCCAACGGCCTGAGTATCAAAATGACAAAGCGATACATATGATTGCGCTTCGCAACTGCGCCTCCACCGTCAGATATAGTTTGCCCGATCTCCTGCATTGGTCGCCATGGCAATTCACTCATATTGCCAGCGCTCGTGAGCGTATATCAGCGGCCTGCATATCGGAAAAACCCAGCGGGGCTGTAGTCATTCGCCGATGAACTCGAACCACCCAAACCCCCAATTTCTCTTGTTCAGTCCGACACGACAGGTGCTGCGCATCTTCAAAGTCGCTATGTCTGCAAATCGTCAATTTTTCTCACACATGTCTCCGCCGTTCACGCGCGCGGTCAGTGTTTCGCTACTGCCTCCAGCGCCGTCCAGCGCTTCAGGTATATCCGTTCGTAGATGAACACCGCTGAAATCGCGGCACCTGCATATAGAACGATCATAGGATCGGATCCCAATTTCATTGTCGTGAATGCTGCCAGAACAAATCCGTCGAAGGCAATCGCACAAAGCAGTACGGCCCCATGCGCGCCAATCTCGTGGCGCAAATGCCGAAACACGCCCCAATGCACCAGCATGTCCATTATCAAGTAAAAGAATGCCCCTAGCGATGCGATCCGGCTCAGATCAAAAAACACCGCAAGCGCCGAAGCAAGAACGACCGTGTAGACCAGAGTGTGGCTGCGGATCGGGCCCGACATACCAAAATGGCTGTGAGGTATCATTTTCATATCCGTCAGCATTGCGAGCATGCGCGACACCGCAAATACACTCGCCAACACGCCTGACGCGGTGGCGACAGCTGCCAAGACGACTGTCAAGTAAAAGCCAGACTGTCCCAATGCCGGCGATGCGGCTTCGGCAAGTGAGTAATCCTTGGCGGCAACAATTTGATCAATCGACAGATTGGACCCGACCGCAAAAGCTACAAGCAGATACACTACCGTGCAAATGGCAATCGATATCATGATGGTGCGGCCTACATTGCGATGCGGGTCGGTGATTTCTGCACCACTGTTGGTGATAGTTGTGAAGCCTTTGAAGGCCAGTATCGACAGGGCTACAGACGCAATGAACCCGGTCAAATTGAAGCCGCTATTGGTACTGCTTGCAGCTGCGAACGTGAAGCCGCCCGACCAAAGCGCGACGATGCCAAAGAGCGCAATTCCTCCGATCTTGATGACCGCCATGATGATCGACAAAAGACCGACAGACCGGTTGCCCGAAGCATTCACGATAAAGGCAAACAGGATGACTCCGACCGCCAATACTGGCACCAGCGGGCCCCCTGCGATATCAAAGGGTCGCAATACATAGGTTGCAAATGTCCGCGCCACGAGGCTTTCCGAAATGACCATGGACAGCGCCATCAACAATGCCGCCGCTGCGGCGATGGCGCCTGGCCCGTAGGCTTTCTGCAAGATCATCGCTATCCCGCCAGAGGACGGCCAGGCATTCGACATCTTGATGTAGCTGTACGCGCTGAAGGACGTCACGATGGCACCAAATACGAAAGACAGAGCAAAATAGGGTCCGGCCAATTGCGCAATTTGCCCCGTCAGCGCAAAAATACCCGCGCCGATCATCACGCCGGTTCCCATCCCAACGGCACCGGCCAAACTGATTGAGCCCTTGTTCAGGGTGTCATCACCATGTGAATGTTTCAAAACTTTGTCTCTTTCTCAATAGCTTGAACGATGCTCAACGGATCAGCAGCAGTGGACCACAAAGACAGCGTGCCAAACGGGGGCAGAAACGTTCTCTTGCGGCCTCCGAGGAACGGGTCAAGGCAGCGCCACCATCTTGTGCCCCTGACCTTCTATCACGAATTCTCCTTTGGCCATTATCACCGCCTCATCAATGATCCGTATCTTTGGCTCGGCACCGGTAGAAACGAAGAGCGTGCCGGTGCCACAAATTTTGGTCAACTGGTAGTGTTCCAAGGACAGTTCAGAGACCTGAATCTCAACATCGGCAAGGTTGATCGCCGCGATCTTGCCGTCACCGCTACCCGCGATAACATTTTCGGTCACCCGATAGATCTATCGCGTGCAACTCGACCGCAACGGCAAAGCTCCGCATACACCGTCGGCGTGAAACTCATCAGGTTGATTACGGATATTCCATTGCCCGAGCGATGGATCGCGACAGCACAGCGCTCATCGGAGGAAATGGCGGTTTGATGCACTGCTCCGGGGACTTCAATCCGCCACACAATCCCGCCAGTTGTCGCATCCGGAACGCTGAGAATGCTGATGCCCGCATCCGAGGGTCCGATCGGTTTATCCTCGGCCAGTGAATTGTGAGCAGCATGCTCTATCTCGGACACACTCTCGGTTTTGGTCGATTCCTGAATCGCCTCAAGTCCGATGATCCGCTTTCCTGCTTCGCCGCCTTCGGCATTGACCATGAGCACCGAAAAGGTGCTATTTTCCGGTGCAATCACGACAGGCTGAGCTGTCGTGATTGCAGTCGAAAGCATCAACGCCGCCAATATGGCGACATTCAATACTATCAAGAGGAAATTCCCTCCGATGTTCTCCGTAAATCATGGACTGCGCTTTCATCGGCGTCCAACGCGACGAATTCGGAGCGCTGCTGGATCACTGAGGCCGCGAATATCAGCAGCATGCCAGATGCAAGCCCTACCAGGATGAGTGTCATTTGTTTCTCCTCATTAGACGAAATTCTGCAACATACACCGGGATGTGGCGGATCAGCTCGCGCCGCAGCATCCGCCGGTTTTGGTGCCTGTGCCATGGTCAACCTTTACGACTGCAGGCGGGTCCATACTTGGCACAGCAACATTGGCCTCTTGAGTTTTGGACGTAGACCCGCAGCAGCAGCCTTTCGGTGATTGATCGGGCGTTACGCCGGTCGGGATGATCTTTGTTTGCATTTTGGTTTTCTCCATGAAAAATTGTCTCCTGCAAGTATAGACGCCTGCGCCGCGCCGGCGTTACGCAGTCCCAGACACCCTCAGAGGTCTGCCCAGTTCGACAGAGTGCAATCGCAGCCTGACAGGCCATGCTTTGGGCAGATCCGGGTCATCTCTGCGAACCTCTCCTTCAGAGCCTGTCTTCCACATCCAAGTCGATCGTCTATCGTACTCTCGCTGAGCCCCAAGCTGTGCGCGACGCCCTCCCTCCGCTCTCCATCGACATCGATGCGCCGAACAATATTGGCCTGTTCAAGCGGAAGCGTGGACAGGAGCATGTCGATGCAGTCACGTATCAGCTCGTCGAGTTCAGTGTCATTTGTCGGATCAGAACTAGGCTGATGTTTCACATGCTCATTCCTTGATACGCTTTTCAGAGTTGTACACGTCGACACCCCTGATTGAGTTCCGCCGATTACCAGGTGGAGCTTCCAGTTATCTGTGGCTTAGGCCTGTCTTTCGACCTCCCAAGCATGCCAACCCTCTAGATGAGAAGACGCGCATCGGGGTTGGACATTACACTCGGTGGGGCATCGAGCTGGCGAGGTGTCGACGATGGCCGATCGCCCCGAGAGTGATCGCAGTCACAAATCATGAAGCCGCCTTCCCCACAAACTTTGCAGACCTCGGCTATTTTTTTCCTCAACGCTGTTCTCGCGCGATGGACCCGAACTCCCAAAGAGTTCGAGTTCAGCCCCAGTTCATTTGCGACAGCCGTGCGCGGCTCGTCTCGTAGATCAATCCGAGCCAACAATTCTGCCTGAGACGGCTGAAGCATCTTCATCGCCGCCGCGATGCAGGTACACGCGGGCTCCGCAACATCGATGTCCTCCTGCTGGGTCACCTTGGTCTCGATCGCATAGGCCTCTGCGCCGCGATTTCGCGCCGCTTGCCGCCGGTAGTGATCCGTCAAGGTGTGTTTCAGGGTAACGCCGAGCCAGGCATCCAGCCTCTCATCGTCCTCAATCTGGGCATGGTGGCGCAGTACCTTTACGCAGAAATCTTGAAAGACATCCTCCGCATCCTGTGGCCTGCTCAATCGCCGGCGAAGAAAGCCGAGGAACCGGTTGCGGGATTCGACGAGTTTTGCCTCAACGATTCGGCGCGAGATCGTTGTTGCACTGTTGTTTTGTTCAGCAAACATTCCTGTTCCTTTCACATGACTTTGTGCAGCACCGACATGCGATGCTGGCAGTTAGACCTGTGAAAGGAGTCGTGGTGGTTGAAAGATCAGGTACCGCACTTCACGCAGCGTGAAGTGCGAATCAAACTGGCGCTCTGATGAACCCACCCAGCCCACCGGCACCAGGCTGCTCTTCGGAAGAATTCCCGCTAGGCAGTGAAACCCGAGGTGGCAATCTACGCCGGGAACAGCTTTCTCCGCATCATCGCTGACACCCGCAACATGGGTGACCAATTCGTTGGTGGACTGCGTCGACGGATTGTGATGGTCAAACTCAGGGGTAACAGCCAGAGCAGAATAAAGCAAAGCCGCGACTACCGCGATGATAGTCACCACACGCAACCTAATCGTGCATTTTGCAACCTTCAATCTGAGCATGCGCACAATTTTTCCAGACTCTACCCATCTTGTTTAGAGCTTCTTCGCACTGCTCGCCTTGACTTGGATCAAGCGCCGAGGTCCCGCCGGGCGGCGTTTACAGAACCGGGATAGACCTTCTTTGCGTCCTGATGTTAGCCTGGCCTTAATAGTTGCTGCAGTATTTGGCGGCATGGGGCCAAACACACCAACCGACGTTGCGACGCCCCTCCATAAGTGTCATCGGTTTCCCGTTACGAATAGACTCATCTGTGGATGCCGGTCGAAACCATATCTGTAATAATCGGAGCCGTGGCAGAGCTAGACCGACAGGAAGGAATGCGCATTGGAGTATACCGCAACGCTTTTGTCGCTCATGGCCTTCCCGGACATTGATCCGGTCATCTTCGCCATCGGCCCGGTTCAGGTGCGCTGGTATGGTCTTTCCTATGTCATCGGCATCCTGTTGGGCTGGCGGTACGCCCGCAAGCTCGTCGAGAACGAAAAGCTCTGGCCAGCCAGCGGTCCGCGCATGACAGCGCTCGACATCGATGACTTCCTGCTCTGGGCCACTGTCGGCATCGTTGCAGGCGGGCGCATCGGTTACATCCTGTTTTATGACTTTGCCGCGGTATCAGCCAATCCTGTCCGCGCCCTGGAAATATGGAATGGTGGCATGTCGTTCCATGGAGGGTTGCTCGGAACGCTTGTTGCCATGCTCCTGTTTGCCCACAAACGAAGCATCCCGGTCTTTAACCTGTTTGATGTAGTTTGCGCTGTCGTGCCTGTGGGCCTGTTTTTCGGCCGGCTGGCCAATTTCATCAATTCCGAACTCTGGGGCAAACTGACCGACGCGCCGTGGGCATTCGTGTTCCCCACCGGTGGCCCTTTCCCGCGTCACCCGACCCAGCTGTATGAAGCCGCACTCGAAGGCCTGCTGCTGCTCTCGGTGCTGGCATGGCAGATCTACCGCCGCCAGGCTCTCAAACATCGCGGCCTCATCGCCGGCATTTTTGTGTCTGGCTATGCACTGTCTCGGATATTCGTCGAGTTCTTCAGGGAACCTGACATCCAGATCGGGTATCTCGCCGGCGGCTGGCTGACCATGGGTATGGTGCTATCGCTGCCGATGCTGGCTGTCGGCCTCTGGGCCGTCGCCACCGCCAAATCGTGCGCCTGAGCAAGACCGGGAAGGTTTCCGCGCCCGGCCTTGCTTTGCCTGAACTCGTGATCGAGCTGTGCCCCAGACTCTTCGATCGCCTTCGTGCGGTGACCGCGCAGATCGATAGTCTGACGGCAAGGCTCAAGGCGGCGGCGCAGCGTGACGAGACTGCGAAGCGGCTGATGGCCGTTCCCGCATCGGCCCGATCTGCGCGATGGCGCCGACGGTACTTGCGCCACCGAAAGAGAGCTTCGAGAAAGGCAGGGACTTTTCGTCGTGGGTCGGCCTGACACCGAAGCAGCGTCGGTCATCGCGAGCGGGGAATGGTGTGACCGCCCCCAAAGGGTGATCCGGTTTCAATGTTAGTGCATGCTCAGCCTGACGTGGGACCCGATTTCGGACCATCCGGCTCGGGAATTTCCAGGGGAGTACATTCACGGCGGACCGGATGCGCCGGAAGCATTCCTGAGCGATATCGGCAGCTTGATGCTGATATCGCTGTGAGGACGTACCTCGTAGTACAACTCAACTCTTCAACACCTATAATACCGCCGAGCGCCGGGTTCTTTACGAGCACTACCCATGAACAGGGAGCAATGCTCATGTCGAAAAGATCGTCGAGAAGGTGGGAGTATGTTTTGCGCGGTGCCGGCTGATTGGCGACGACCCAGGCCTTCCGCTTGAGGTGCCTTTGTGGATGTTCGACCGGCAGGCCTGTTCGTGGGTGCGTCATTCAGAACGTCCGCTGGTCTTCGACCGATTCTGATTTGAGCGCAGACTTGATGTCTTGCGACCAGAATCCGGGAGATGATCATGCGCCGTTCTCAAACGAAACCAGACCAACTGGACCGATTCGGTTCGACGGGAAGCACGCATCCATGGCAAACGCCGCAATGGCAGAACCTGCCGCAACCGGTGCGCCACAAGATCTCCGGACTGATGGCACAGTTGCTGATGGAGCACGGGACGAACCACGAGGAAGTGCGCGCCGAGGAAGCCGGCAATCTGCGTCACAGTGTGGAGAGCAATGGTGTCTGAAAAAATCGAACGTCATCATCTGGAGCGCAAGGCGATCCTTTACGTGCGCCAGTCATCCGTCCATCAGGTTCTGCACAATCGGGAAAGCAGCGCGCTGCAATATGCGATGCGGGATCGGCTTAGCCAGTTGGGCTGGTCTCAGATCGATGACGACCTCGGCCGTTCGGCTTCAGGCAGCACGGATCGCCTCGCTTGCTTTGCGCTCGCCAGTGCCGGCATCGTAGCCACTCTACAGATCGCTTTCGTCGTGTGGCTTGGCATTTAATGAGGGTCTTCCTCATATTGTGTGGTAGGCGGTCGATGGATGCACCATCGATGCCATGGATGGCCAAACCGAAGGCCAGAACAACAGATTCAGCTCTACCGGACGCAAATAAATTGCCACACAGGGCGTCGAATTCATGCGAAATGCAAGTTACGACCGGTTTTGTTCACTCCTCACACAAGTTTTGGTCACTCCCCACACAAATTGAAGACCCCAATTAAATGCCAATCTTTCATCAATTCGGCGCATTCTTACAATTAAAAGGCCAAGCGACAACGTTTTCTTTCCATCCAGCGGCATCGGTTGCGCACTGCTGGTGGCAATGAACGCGTTCACAGACATGAACACCGCGCCAAAGGCCGAGAGCCGGGAACCCCAACTCGAAGGAGACACCAGATGCCTTTGCAGATTCACCGATGTTCATGGGATGACGTCTCCGGCCGGTTTCCCGCCATCCTGTCCAGACCGCTCTTCCGGGGTGAAGAAGACGTCGGCGTGCAGGTCTGACCTGCGCAATCCGGCGGCAAGGGCGGTTTCGGTGAGTGCGTCGATCATCACCGGCGGCCCGGCCGTGTAGCAGCACCAGCCTTTCAGTGCGGGAAGATCGGCGCGCACCGCCTCGTGCACGAAGCCCGTGCGATGTCTGCCGCCTGGCCGGCCCATCGACAAGACCGGCGTCACCTGCATGTCGCCATGGCGACGGCCAAGCGCCTGAAGCGCTTCGAGGCCATAGAGGTCGCGCTCCTCCCGAACGCCGAGATAGACCCGCACTGGCTGACGCATGCCAAGATCTACGAGGCTGGCAAGGATCGCCTGAACCGGCGCCAGTCCCGAGCCGCCGGCAACGGCGAGTATCGGCCCGGTATGCCCCGGCCGCAGATATGCCGAGCCGCGCGGCCCCTCAAACTCAAGCAGGTCGCCGGGAGCGAGGCGGTGAACGGCGGCCGATATCCGCCCCTTCGACACGAGGCGGACATGGAATTCGAGGATGCCCTCGCCCGGACGGTTGGCCATCGAGTAGTCTCGTGGCGGCAAACCGGGCAATGTTAGCGTTGCATACTGACCGGCCGAGAACATCATCGGTCCGCACTTCGGGCGCAGCCGCAAGATGCGGATATCATGCGTCGCTTCTTCGACGGACACCACCTCTGCCTCGGTTCGGACCAGCGGGTGGGCGGGCAAAGTTTCCTCGTCGCCAAGCCAGGCGACCGTGACGTCGGATTTCGGCAACGCGCGACAGGCCAGGATCAGACCTGCTTCACGCTCTTCGGCCGAGAGCGCGAAGCGGGTATGCTCAAGCAGATCGACCTTGCCGGAGACAAGGCGCGACTTGCAGTTCCCGCACCGCCCCGCCTTGCAGCCATGCGGATAGTCAATGCCAGCGTCAAGCGCTGCAGCAAGGAGTGTTTGCCCGGAGGCAACTGCGATTTTGCGCAGCCCGGGAACGAGCGTCGCCATCGCGGCTCCCGGAAGCCCGGCGTCCTCGTTGGGCCCCTTGGCCAGTGCTGCGGTTTGAGTTCGATCGATCGACATTGGAAAATCTCTCCTGGTCCGGGTCTTGGGCGGATGTCACTCGGCGGGCGCAAGGCGGGGTTCGGCGGCTGTTCGCTCCGACCGCCCCTCATGGCGCATCGGCGGCGTGAAGCGGCGCAGCCGCAGCGCATTGCCGAGCACAAAAACCGAGGACATCGCCATGGCGGCGGCGGCGAGAACCGGCGAAAGCAGGATGCCGAAGGCGGGCCACAGGGCACCGGCCGCGATCGGGATCAGCGCGGTGTTGTAGGCGAAGGCCCAGAACAGATTCTGCCGGATGTTTCCGATCGTGGCCTTCGACAACGCGATGGCGTTTGGCACTCCGGTAAGCGACCCCGACATCAACACCACGTCCGCCGCCTCGATCGCCACGTCGGTGCCGGTGCCGATGGCCAGACCGATATCGGCCTCGGCGAGCGCCGGCGCATCATTGATGCCGTCGCCGACAAAGGCGAGCCGCCCATATTGCGCCTTGAGCGCCTTGACCGCTGCGACCTTGCCGTCCGGCATGACCTCCGAAACAACCTCGTCGATCCCGAGTTGTCGTGCGATGGCTGCGGCGGTGCGCGCGTTGTCGCCTGTGATCATCGCCACTTTGAGGCCAAGATCATGCAGCGCGGCGATTGCCGCGGGCGTCGTCGCCTTGATCGGGTCGGCGACCGCCACGATGGCAGCGAGACGGCCGTCAATGGCAGCGTAAAGCGGCGATTTACCCTCGTCGGCAAGCCGAGCGGCGGTGTCGGCGAACTGAGCCGTGTCATACTCGAGCCGTTGCATGTAACGGTCGGCCCCGATTTGCACCCGGACGCCGCCGGCATCGGCGGCCACGCCAAGCCCCGTCACGCTGTCGAAGCCGGAGACTGGCGGCAGCGCCAGACCTTCGGCTTCCGCCGCCGCGACGATGGCGCGCGCGATGGGGTGTTCGGATTTGTCCTCCACAGCGGCAATCCGCGCCAGCACGTCGGACCGCTCGAACCCGTCAACCACCTCAAGGTCAGTCAGTCGCGGCTTGCCTTCGGTCAGCGTGCCGGTCTTGTCGAGCGCGACCACCCTCGCCTCCTTGAGAAGTTGAAGCGCCTCGCCCTTGCGGAACAAGACCCCCATTTCGGCTCCCCGCCCGGTACCCACCATGATCGAGGTCGGCGTGGCGAGACCCATGGCGCATGGGCAGGCGATGATCAGCACGGCGACCGCGTTGACAAGTCCGAAGGTCAGCGCCGGATCCGGGCCGAAGAGGAACCAGACCGCGAAGGTCACGGCCGCCAGCGCCATGACCGCCGGCACGAACCACATCGTTACCCGATCTACCAACGCCTGGATCGGCAGCTTACCGCCCTGCGCCTCTTCCACCATGCGTATGATCTGGGCGAGCATCGTGTCAGCGCCCACGGCCGTTGCGCGGAAGGCGAAGGCGCCGGTCTGGTTGATCGTGCCGCCGACGACCGTCGCGCCCGCGCCCTTTCCGACCGGTACAGGTTCGCCGGTGATCATGCTTTCGTCGATATAGCTTTGGCCCTCGATAACTTCGCCGTCGACCGGCACACGCTCGCCGGGACGCACCTCGACGATGTCGCCCAGAACCACATCCGACACATCCATCTCGACCGACTTTCCGTCGCGGCGCACCTGAGCCGTCCTGGCCTGAAGACCGACAAGACGCTTGATCGCCTCGGACGTTCGGCCCTTGGCCTTGGCCTCAAGGAACCGGCCGAGCAGGATCAGCGTCACAATCACCGCCGCCGCCTCGTAGTAGACGTTCATCGTTCCGGGGGGCAACAGGCCTGGGGCGAAGGTCGCCACCACCGAATAGCCGAAGGCTGCGGCCGTGCCGACGGCGACGAGGCTGTTCATGTCCGGCGCGCCCTTGAGCAGCGCCGGAACCCCCTTGAGGTAGAACCGCCGGCCGGGCCCGGCGAGCACCAGCACGGTCAGGGCGAACTGGATCAACCAGCTGTTGCGCATGCCGATCGTTTCCATGACCGCCATGTGAACCCAGTCGAACACATGGCTGCCCATCTCGAGACCGAACACCGGCAGCGTCAGCACGGTCGCGATCAGCACGTCGCGTTTGAGCGTCGCCGCCTCGGCGGCCTTCTTCGTCTCGGTCTCGGCGCGGGAGCCAGCATCCTGATCCGTCGCCTTGGCGTCGTAGCCGACGTTTTCGACTGCCCGGATCAGCGTGGCCACATCGGCGGTTCCGCGCACCGTCGCGCGTTCGGTGGCGAGATTGACCACTGCTTCGCTCACGCCCGGCACCGCCTTCAGCGCATGCTCCACCCGGCCAACGCAGGAGGCGCAGCTCATGCCTTCGACCGCCAGTTCCACCGTGATTGCGGGAACGTCATAGCCCGTGTCCTCCACGACCTTGACCAGCAACGCCCGATCGACCGGCGCCGACAATTGAACATCGGCCCTCTCGGCGGCGAGGTTGACGCTGGCCGCGGCCACGCCCGGCACAGCCTTGAGAGCGCGCTCCACCCGACCCACACAAGAGGCGCAGCTCATGCCTTCGACCCTCAGGGTGACGGTTTCATTTGTATGTCTAATTGTTGCGGTCATCGGCGTTCGGCTCCTTGGCGACTTTGGATGACCACCCTTGTAAGGCTTCCAACCGCTGGAAGGTCAAGTGCCCGAAGATTGTTTTTTCGGGCACCCGAAAATCCGCTTGACCTTCCAGCGCTGGAAAGCCTCAGCATACAGTTCGAGAATAAAAAGGAGGCTCTCATGCAGTTCCATATCGAAAAAATGCATTGCGGCGGCTGCGCGCGGACCGTGACCAAGGCGATCCAGTCGGTCGATCCTGACGCCACGATCGAGGCAAACCCGGACGCACGTCTCGCCGAGGTCACGACGTCCATGCCGCGCGAGGCGTTTCTGCCGGTGCTGGCCGAAGCCGGCTACCCCGCCACCTAACCGCAAATTTCGATCTTCCAGCAAACATCGGACCACGGGGCGCGTTTAGGATACGCCCCGTAGCTTTTTTTGCCCTGCCGATCAGTATTGTACCTGCGCCAGGAAGGCGCGTGCGCGCTCGGTCTCAGGATCGGTGAAGAAGCGCTGCGGCGGACAGCATTCCGCCACCCGACCAGCGCACATGAAGACCACTTCGTGGCAGACCCGGCTGGCAAAGCCCATCTCGTGGGTGACGACGACCATCGTCGTTCCGGCCTCGGCCAGGCTGATCATCACGTCCAGCACTTCGCCGATCGATTCGGGGTCGAGCGCGGATGTGGGCTCGTCGAACAACAGCACCTCGGGCTGCATCGCAAGCGCGCGGGCGATGGCGACGCGCTGCTTCTGGCCGCCCGACAACTGCGCCGGATATTTTCGCGCAAAATCGGCAAGCCCGACTTGCGCAAGCAGCATCTCGGCCTCAGCCTCGGCCTCGGCACGCGTAATGCCGAGGTTCACCCGCGGCGGCAGTGCCACGTTCGACAGAGCGTCGAGATGCGGAAAGAGGTTGAAGTCCTGAAACACCATCCCGACCCGGCGACGCAGCGCCACGAGGTCGCGCGGACGATGTCCCACTGGCCGACCCGACATAACCACCTCACCTTCCTCCCAGCTTTCCAGCCCGTTCAGGCAGCGCAGCAACGTCGACTTGCCCGAACCCGACGGCCCGCAGAGCACCGTGCTGCATCCACGCGGCACCGTTAGCGCGATGTCGTCCAGAGCCAGGAAATCGCCGAACCATTTCGACAGTCCGACGACATTGATCGCAGTGGCGGTCATGTCCTTGCCTCCCGCGCGGCGCCGCGCGCCATGCCCCATTCGATCCGCGCGCTGACGCGCGAGAGCAGGAAACAGAAGCTCCAGTAGACGATTCCGACGAAGATATACCCCTCGGTGGCCAATCCCAGCCAATGCGGATCGGCCACGGCGGCGTTGACGATGTTGAGAAAATCGAAGAGCCCGACGACGAGGACATAGGTCGTGTCCTTAAACAGTGCGACGACGGTATTGAGAATGCCGGGGATCACCGCCCGGATTGCTTGCGGGATCAGGATGTAGCCCTGCGCGGTCCAGTAGGTGAAGCCAAGCGCGGCGGCAGCCTCGGCCTGGCCTTTGCCCAGGCTTTGCAGCCCACCGCGAAACACCTCGGCGAGGTAGGACGAAGTGTAGAGCGTGATACCCACGAGCGCGAGCGCCAGACGCGGCAACTCGGTGCCTGGCGGCAGCAGGAACGGCACCATGACCACCGAAATGAACAGGACGGCGATCAGCGGCAGGCCGCGCCAAACCTCGATGAAGACGGTGGACAGAACGCGCAGTGCCGGCAGGGACGAGCGGCGGCCCAGCGCCAGGACAAGCCCGACCGGAAAGGCCAGCACGAAGGCGACCGTTCCGACATAGACCGTCATCGTCATGCCGCCCCATTGCGCCGTGCCGACGCCGCGCAGGCCGAGGGGCTCTCCCCACAGGACAAGCGTCGCGCCAACGGGATAGGCCGCCAGAGCTCCGGCGACAAGGCCCGCACGGCCGCGAAAGGCGGGACCAAGCGCAATGGCCAGCGCCGCCACCGGCCAGACCAGGGCAACGGCGGCGCGCCAGCGCTCCTGAGGCGGGAAAAAGCCGAAACCGAACTGCGGCAGGCGGTTGACGATGAAGGCCCAGCAGGCGCCGGACGGATCGCACCCGCTTCTGTCCTCGGCCACCCAGGTCGCATCGAGCAGCGTCCAGCTGATGAGGCCCGGGAGTATCCAGGCGGCGCCCAGCGCCAGGGCAAACCAAAGGATCAGGCTCACCGGGCTTTCCGCCGCCATGCCGCGGAGGCCTGACGGAACGCCGGTGCGAAAGACCTCGGGTGGCAGGCGGGGTGGAATTGTGGATAGAGTCATGATCAGCGCCCCTTCAGGCTAACGCGGGCGTTCCAGGCCGCCGAGAGCGCGCCAAGCCCAAGACAGAGCGTCAGATAGACCGCCGCGGTCATCACCACGATTTCGATCGCGCGCCCGGTCTGGTTCAGCGATGTGCCGAGAAAAACGGCGACCAGATCCGGAAAGCCGACGACGGTGGCGAGCGAGGACGCCTTGATCAGGTGGACATATTGATTGGTGAGCGGCGGCACCATGAGACGCAGCGCCTGAGGCAATACGATGCGGCGCTTGATGAAGCCATCGCGCAGGCCCAGGGCGCGGGCAGCTTCGATCTGGCCATGATCGACGCTGTGGAGTCCGGCGCGAACGATCTCGGCGATAAAGGCGGCGTTGTAAAGCGTCAACGCCAGCAGCAGCGCTGCGAACTCAGGCATCATCTTTGCGCCGCCGCGAAAGTCGAAACCCCGGAAGTCCGGACGCTGCCAGTCGACCTGCAGAACCGCGACGGTCAGCAGGATCACGCCCAGGGCCATCCCCGCAATCGGCGCCGCCAGGTCACGCCGCGCAAGCACCGGGGTGCGCGGCCTCAGAATCCAGGCGACCGCGAGGCCCAGACACCCGGCCACCAGCGCGCCAAGCGCGAGCCGAAGGTCCTGCCCCGGTTCAGGCCATGGAAAATAGATGCCCCGGTTGCTGAGATAGACCGCATCGCCGATGGCAATGGCCTCACGCACCACAGGCAGCGACCGCAGCGCCACGGTTTGCACGAAAATCAGGATCAGGAGCATCGGTACGTTGCGCAGCGCCTCGACATAGACCGTCGCGGCCAGGTTCAGCGGCCGGGAGGCGGAGACGCGGGCGAAGCCGACGACAAGCCCGAGAACCGTCGCCGTGACCAGGCTGAGACCGGCAATGAACAGCGTGTTGAGCACGCCGGCCAGGAACACCCGCCCGTAGGTCGAGGACTCGCTCATCTCGATGAGGCTGAAGCTCATCGCAAATCCCGCTTCCTGCCAGAGGAAGCCGAAGCCACCCGTCATCCCGTTCGCAGCGAGGTTGCGCGTGATGTTGGTGCCGAGATAGGCGAAGGCGGCCGCCACAAGCGCGATGGCCGCCGCCTGCTGCGCGAGCGCCGCCCACGGCCATCGCCTCCGGGGACGGCGGCGCGGTGCGGACGGCGTCGACACGGGCACGCCGCGATCGGTCACATTGGATACCACGTCGGCCATCGCGATCGCCTTATCGCACCGGAGGTGCGTACAGCAGCCCGCCCTGGGACCACAGCGTGTTCACACCACGGGCGATGTTTGCCTTGCTGTTCGAGCCCAGCGTGCGCTCGAACAACTCGCCGTAGTTGCCGGTTGTCTGGATCGTCTTCACGGCCCAGTCGTTCGGAATGCCCAGTTTGGTGCCGAATTCGCCTTCGGCGCCCAGGAAGCGTCGAAGTTCGGGCTTTTCGGTCGTCGCCGCCATCTCGGCAACATTCGCCTGCGTGACGCCGAATTCCTCCGCGATGATCAGGGCATGGCGCGTCCACTCGACCACATCCTCGAACTGCTGGTCGTCTTCGCGGACAACCGGCCCGAGCGGCTCTTTCGATATCACGTCGGCAAGGATGGTGTAGGAGTCTGGATCCGAGAGACCCAACCGGTAGGAGGCGAGCCCGCCCACCTCGTTGGTATAGGCGTCACAGCGGGCGGATTCCAGGTTGGCGATGCTCTGGTCGGGCGAGCTTACGGTGATCGGAGTGTAGTCCATCCCATTGGTCCGGAAATAGTCGGCGAGATTGAGCTCGGTCGTGGTGCCGGAGGTCACGCAGATCGAGGCTCCGGCAAGTTCCTTGGCCGACGTGATGCCGCTTGCGTTGCTGACCAGGAAGCCCTGGCCATCATAGATGTAGATGCCGGCCCATTCCAATGCGAACTCGGTATCACGCGACATCGTCCATGTGGCCGACCGCGCCAGCATGTCGACGCTGCCCGACTGCAGCGAGGTGAATGCATTCTTGAACTCAAGCGGTACGAAATTGACCTTGGCGCCGTCGCCAAGGATGGCCGCCGCGACGGCACGGCAGAAATCGGCCTCGAATCCGGTCCAATTGCCCTGATCGTCGAGCGTGCTCTTGCCGATCGACGTGCCAGTGCTGACGCCGCAGTTCAATTCGCCCCTGCCCTTGATCGCATCGAGCGTCGGTCCAGCCACCGCTGCGGCCGGCAGCAATAACGCCGATCCGGCGGCAAGCAGCGCAATCTTTGTCCTGTTCAATCGCATCTCGATCATCTCCTTTGGCGCCGTGTTCATTATCGCCCAGACCTGGCGCACCGCCCGGGCGCAATCGTCATTCCGCCGCGTCGCGCGCGGCGCCGCGGTAGCGTGCGAGCCCGCGCGCCAGATCCCGTTGCAGATCCTCAAACGCCTCAAGGCCGACGCCGATACGCACCAGCGGGCCGGCGTCGGCCCACTGGACCGGGTCACGCAGTACCGACATGTCCGCCGGCGCGAACAGGCTGTGAAGTCCGCCCCAGCTTGCGCCGATGCGAAAGACGTCGCAGTTTTCCAGGAAGGCCGGCAGGTTCGCTGCGTGGTGCGGGTCAAGCAACATCGAAAAGATTGCGCCAGCTCCGGTGAAATCGCGCGCCCAAAGGGCGTGGCCCGGATCGCCCGGAAGCGCGGGATGCAGCACGCGCGTCACCCCGGTCTGCGTGCTCAGCCATTCCGCCAGCGCCAGCGCCGTCGCGGCCTGCCGGTCCAGCCGCACCGCCAGCGTGCCCAGACCCCGAAGGGTGAGCGCGCAGTCGTCGGGGGACACGCCATAGCCCAAAGTGCGCGAACGGTCCTTCAAGGAACGGAACCTGGCCTCGTCGGCGACGGCGACCGACCCCATCAGCACGTCCGAATGGCCGCTTATGTATTTCGACAATGCCTGCACCGCGAAATCCACTCCGTGCGACAGTGCCCGGAAACCGAGCGGCGAAGCCCATGTGCCATCCGAGGCCACGGCCGCGCCGGCCCGGTGAGCGGCTGCGACGATGCCCGGAATATCCTGCATCTCCATTCCGAAGCTGCCCGGCGCCTCGACCCAGACAAGGCGCGTCCGTGGCGACAGCAGGTCGTTCATGTCGGCGCCGGGCGCGTAGTCGCGCGCCACTATCCCGAGCGGACCGAGAAGATGCCGCGCCGCCTGCCGCGACGGACCATAAGCGCTTTCCGGGATCAGTATCTCGTCGCCTGCCGACAGCACGGTCAGGTTGACCAGCGTGATCGCCGCCATCCCCGAAGGGGCCAGCACCGCTCGCGCGCCTCCCTCGAGGGCCGTCATCGCCTTCTCCAGCGCCCGAGCCGCCGGGTGGCTGTAGAGCCCGTAGGCGTAGCCGTCATAGAATTGCCGGTGACGATCGATGAACTCCGCGACCGTGTCGAACAGAACGGTCGAGCCGCGATGCGGCGGAACCGTGAGCGCGCGAAACGGCAGATCGTCGCCCCAGTTCTTCAGCAGTTCGGTCTCGGCCTTCATCGATTACCCCAAGTGGTTACCCCAAAATCTCTTGCACATGGTGTGAAATAGATTTCATAAATACAAATACCAAATTGTTCATAGTCTATGCAGAAACTTGATAGGATATGCCCCATGAATTTCCGCCAGGTCGAAGCCTTCCGGGCACTGATGCTGTCAGGCACGGCAAGCCGCGCGGCCGATATGCTGCGCATCTCGCAGCCCGCCGTCAGTCGCCACATCGCCGAGTTCGAAGCCGCGACACGCCTCTGTCTGTTCGAGCGTGAAAAGGGTCGGTTGAAACCGACGGCGGAGGCAATCGCCCTTTTCGAAGAGGTGCAGCGCGTCTTCACGGGGTTGGAGCGGCTGCGGTTCGCCGCCGAGAACATTCGCAGTTTCACGCGCGCTCGCTTGCGGGTGGTCAGCCTGCCGGCGCTGGGCCATGCCTTCCTGCCGCTGGTCATTGGACGTTTTGCGCAGGCGTTTCCGGAGGCTTCGGTCCTGCTCCAGGTGCGCAGTTCGGAATATGTGCGGGAAGAGGTTGCGACGGGCAATTTCGATCTCGGCTTCGCCGCCGACGAAATCAGCCTGGCCGGGGTGGCGGCGGAGCCCTTCTCCGCCGTGCCTGCAGTCTGCATCCTGCCTTCGGACCATGACCTGGCCAAATGCGCCGAGATCCGGCCCGAGATGCTCGACGGCGTGCGTTTCGTCACACTTGCCAGCGGTGACGCCGCCCGAGCCCGGTTCGATCGCCTTTTCGCCGACGCCGGCGTTCAGCCGCTGATCGTCGGCGAGACGCAGTATTCGCTGACGGTCTGCAACCTGGTGCGGCACCGTGTCGGTATCGGGCTGGTCAATCCGTTCTCGCTTGACGGCCTTGACCTTGCCGGGCTGGTGACCCGTCCCTTCAAGCCGGCGGTACAATTCCGATCGCTTCTCGTCAGGCCCTCGGACGCCCCGGCCTCCCGGCTCATCGAAGCGTTCGTTGGCTTCGCGACGGAAGCCCGCGACGCCGTCGCCAATGTCAGCCGCTTTCCACCCAGCAACTAAGTCGACGGAACCCCTGAACGTGGCTTTCGTGCTCCGTTCAGGGACAGGGCTCGTTCGAGCCCGAACCCCTTCACCAGGGCATAGATGGCCGGAATGACAACCAGCGTAAGGATGGTCGATGACACCATTCCGCCGATCATCGGCACGGCAACGCGCTGCATGATTTCCGATCCGGTGCCATGGCTCCAGAGAATCGGAACCAGGCCCGCCATGATGGCGACGACGGTCATCATTTTCGGTCGCACGCGTTCGACAGCGCCTTCCATGATAGCCGCCACAATGTCGGATTTATCGATCGGACGACCCTCCTTCAGCGCAAGCGCCTTGCGGGCTTCGAGGGCGTGATCGAGGTAGATCAGCATGATGACACCGGTCTCGGCAGCCACGCCCGCAAGCGCAATAAAGCCTACTGCGACTGCAACCGAAAGGTTGAAACCCATCCACCACATCAGCCACAGTCCGCCAACCAGCGCAAACGGCAATGACAACATGACAATCAGGGTTTCCGTCATACGCCGGAAGTTGAGATAGAGCAGCAGCAAGATCAAAAGCAACGTTAGCGGCACGACAATGGCGAGACGCTTTTTCGCTCGTTCGTAGAACTCGAACTGGCCGCTCCAGATGGCATAGTAGCCGGGCGGAAAATCGACGCTCTGCGCCACTGCTTTCTTGGCGTCGGCGACATAGCTGCCCAGATCGCGTTCGCGGGCATCGACGAAGATGTAGGCGGCGAGTTGGGCGTTCTCGGTCCGGATTGAACCCGGCCCGCGCACCAGCGAAACCTTGGCTATCTGGCCGAGAGGGATCGACGCGCCTCCGGCAAGCGGCACCAGCACCTCGCGGGCGATGGCCTGCGGATCGGAGCGGAGGTCGCGCGGATACCGAATGCTGACAGCGTAACGTTCCCGGCCCTCGACCGTAGTTGTCACGGTCTCGGCGCCGATAGCGGAAGCAACGACCTCCTGAACGTCGGCAATCGATAGTCCGTAGCGGGCAAGCTCTCGGCGATCCGGATCTATATCCAGATAATACCCGCCATTGATGCGTTCGGCGAAGGCACTCGAGGTTCCAGGCACGGTCTTGATCGCCGCCTCGATCTGACGCGCGAGCTTTTCAATCTCGACCAGATCCTGTCCGATCACCTTCACACCGACCGGCGTCCGGATGCCGGTCGCCAGCATGTCGATGCGCGCCTTGATCGGCATGGTCCACGCGTTTGAAACGCCGGGAAACTGCAAGGCGCCATCCATTTCCTGGATCAGCGAATCAATGGTGACGCCGGGGCGCCACTGTGATTCAGGTTTCAGATTGATCACCGTTTCGAACATCTCGGTCGGAGCCGGGTCCGTGGCAGTCATCGCACGACCCGCTTTTCCGAACACACTTTCCACTTCCGGGAAGGTCTTGATGATCCGGTTTTGTGTCTGCAACAATTCGGCGGACTTGGTGATGGAAAGCCCCGGCAGCGTGGTCGGCATGTACATGATCGTACCTTCATTGAGGCTTGGCATGAATTCGGAGCCGATCTTCGTCGCAGGCCAGACGCTGACCGCAAGCACGGCCACCGCCACGACAACGGTGAAGGTCTTGGCCCTCAGCACTGCCGTAATGATCGGTCGATACAACCAGATGAGCAGGCGATTGACCGGATTGCGGTGCTCGGGGACGATGCGGCCGCGCACGAACAGCACCATCAGGGCCGGAACGACAAGGATCGACAGAAGCGCCGCCGCCGCCATGGCGAAGGTCTTGGTCCAGGCCAATGGCTTGAACATCAGACCTTCCTGCGCCTCCAGGGCGAAAATTGGCAGGAACGACACGGTGATGATGAGCAGGGAGAAAAACAAGGAAGGGCCGACTTCGGATGCCGCCTCCATAAGCACTTCAGTGCGCGGCTTGCCTTCCGGCGCCCGTTCGAGATGCTTGTGCGCATTCTCGATCATGACAATGGCCGCGTCGATCATCGCACCAATGGCAATCGCGATGCCGCCAAGGCTCATGATGTTGGAGGATATGCCGAGCGCCCACATGCAGGTGTAGGCGATCAGGATTCCAAGCGGCAGGGTGACGATGGCGACCAGCGCGCTGCGCAGGTGAAGCAGGAAGATGAAACAGACCAGCGCGACGATCAGGCTCTCTTCAATCAGCGTCGCCTTGAGTGTTTCGATCGCCCGTTCGATCAGCAGCGAGCGATCGTAGACAGGAACGATTTCAGTGCCCAAAGGCAGGCTGGAAGATATATCGGCCAACCGTTCCTTGATGCTTGCAATGACATCAAGCGCGTTCTGGCCATAGCGCTGAATGGCGATGCCCGATACCACCTCGCCTTCGCCATTGAGCTCGGTGATACCGCGTCGTTCATCAGGTGTGAGTTCGACCCGCGCCACGTCCTTCAACAGGACCGGCGTTCCCGCTTCCGCCCGCAATACGATCTGCTCAAGGTCGTCAATTCCACGCAGATAACCGCGACCGCGCACCATGAACTCGGTTTCAGCCAGTTCGACGACACGCCCGCCAACATCCATGTTGGACTGGCGAACGGCGTTGCGGATGTCGGCAAGCGTCAGATCGAAGGCGCTCAAACGCCGGGGATCGACAACAATCGAGTATTGACGGACGAAACCGCCAACACTTGCAACTTCGGCCACGCCTTCCGCCTTGGCGACGGCAAATCGGATCTGCCAGTCTTGGGTTGTGCGCAGTTCGGCAAGCGTGCGTTGCTTGGCCATCACCGCGTATTGGTAGACCCAACCAACACCGGTGGCGTCCGGTCCGAGCGACGGCACGACGCCCTGCGGCAGCGATCGCGTCACGCCGGAGAGATATTCAAGAACACGCGAGCGCGCCCAATAAATGTCTGTCCCTTCCTCAAAGATCACATAAACGAAAGAGACGCCGAAGAATGAAAAGCCGCGCACCACTTTCGATTTCGGCACCGACAGCATCGCCGTAGACAAGGGATAGGTGACCTGATCCTCGATCACCTGCGGAGCCTGCCCGGTATATTCGGTGTAGATGATCACCTGCGTGTCGGAGAGATCGGGGATCGCGTCCAGCGGCACCCGCGTAACCGCATACACGCCCACAGCCGAAGCAATGACGGTCAGGATCAGCACCAGCCCAAGATTGCCGGCCGACCAGCGAATGAGACGCGCGATCATGGCCTGCCCTCTTCTTTGCCATCCATCGTACTTCCAGCTTCGGGAACCTCACCTGAGGTAAAACCTGAGAGGGCGGCCTTCAGATTGCTCTCGGCGTCAATCAGAAAATTGGCCGAGACCACAACGCTCTCGCCATTGGCGATCCCCTCGACAATCTCGACATATCCGTCGCCGCGAAGGCCGATCTTGACCGCTCTCGGATCAAACCGTCCTTCGCCAAGATCGACCAGGACCACTTGCCGATTGCCGCTGTCAATCAGCGCCGAATCGGGAACGACCAGCCGGTCGGCATCGGCGCTACCGGCATTGAAAACGACATCGGCGAACATCTCGTACTTGATGCGGTGATCCGCATTGTCGATTTCCACACGCACCTTGGCGGTGCGGCTGCTCATCTCCAATTCGTTCTGGATGAACGTGACCCTGCCGGCGAAGGTTTCGTTGGGATAGGCGCGGAACGTGACTGCCGCCGTCGATCCCGTCAGGATGCCCGAAAGATCCTGTTCCGCGACATCGGCGATTACCCAGACGCTTGAGAGATCGGAAAGCATGAGCATTTCCTCGCCCGCGCGCATCATCATGCCCTCGACCACCTTCCTCCTCAGCACGATCCCGGTGGCAGGCGCCGGCCAATCGATCGATACAACCGGCTCCTTGGTTCGTTGCAGGGTCTCGATGACTTGTTGGGGGATCTGCAAGTTTCGCAATCGCTGCAATGCGCCAGCCTGGGCGCTGCGCTCATTCCCCGCAATGCGGTAATCCACCTGCACCTTGACCATTTCCGGGCTGTAGATCTTGAACAAGGGTTCCCCCTTGCGCACCAGTTTGCCGGTCTCGTTGGCGAACAGGGTTTCAACAAAGCCGTCAGCGCGAAGCGACACCGAATGAAGCGCGCGTTCGTCGGGCTTGGCGATGCCGGGCGCACGGATCGGCCGGGAGAGCTGGCGCATCATCGCCGGCTCGGTGCGCACGCCTGAGCGCTGCACCTTACCAAGACTGATCTTGACCGTATCGCCTTCCTCTTCCTCGCCCTCGTAGACGGGAATGTAGTCCATCCCCATCCAGTCCTTCTTGGGCTCCGGCGACGTATCCGGCAGGCCCATCGGGTTGCGGTAAAACAAAACCTTCTTTGCATCCGATACCGCTGTCACCTTTTCCGGTTGCGGATCGAAATTGATGTCCTGACTGGCGCGGACGGCAACAAAATCCCTGCCCTCTTGCGTCTTTTGTGGACCCGCCGAATAGGCGGGTTGCCCGTCAGGGTGACGATAGTAGATCACCGGTCCCTCGCCTTCGGCAGGCGCCGTCAGCTTCTGCGGATCACCCAGCCATTGCGAAAGGACGGGAATGCCCGATGGGAAATCGGCCTCGTTCTTCGCAACCCAATAGCCCGCGCTGCTTCCGGCACTTATCAGAAGCAGGGCGACCGCCGCCATGAACAGCCATCTGCCGGGATGGGGCTTGTTCTTCGGCTCAGCATCAGAGGCAGAGGCAGAAACGGGGATGAATGACATCTGGTTCATTGGTCCACCGCCTGGAAGACGAGGCGGCCTTGCAGCGTGCCCTCTTCGCCCTGAATCTTGGCAGCCAATGAAAGCCTCCACCCTCCGGCCATCGCCAGTGCAGCGGTAAAGCGGTAAACGCCCGCCTCCGCGCCGGGCGCGGCCTTAAGTGCAGCTGTCATGGTTTCCATGCCGTCCGGCTCCATGTCGAGCCGGGTGGCAAAAACAATGGCGTCGTTCACCGGTTCAAGCGTTTTGCGATGAACAATCCGCACCGCGATGACCGCAATGTCTGTCCGCGTGACGGTTTGCGAAACCAGCTGGAACTCGTAATCGGCGATATTGGCATACGCGTTCGAAACGAACGCAAAGACAGCAAAGGTTGCCACCATAATGGCGGCGATATAGGTGCGGAACATTTTTCGGATTTCCTTCGTTCCCAGGCAAGCCCAAAAGGGCCGGAGTCGCACAACTCTGGCGACTGTTCTCAATTGCCGGTAGCGCAAACGCGCTTCAGGAACGTGGGGGATAACCGGGAGGAGCGGGATCAAGCGGCGCTAAAATCTCGACATGGGAGACTGGCCAATTGATTTCCGACAGGATGCTGGAGCCGGATGCCGTGTCGTTTCGCGCTTCAATATTAGGTACCTGCAGACTGCAGACCAACACGGCTTCACACGCCGGATCCATCTCTGGATGGCCATCTTCGGAGCCGGCGCAGCACGCCACATCGCCACTTGCAATGCTGGCTGAAGAGACATGTTCAGCCATCGGGCATGCAACGCTCACCGATACGGACCACACCATCAAAAGTGCGATCGTAACAACCAGTCTCGCAAGTGCCTTAAAATGCAGCATTCGTCATCCTCTTCCTGCCGGCTACACGGAATTCTCGGAATTGTAAAATGAAAATGATGTGAGGAGGATGCTGCGCCACATCAACCGATGCGTCTGATTGTCTGCCCACAGGCAAGATCGGCTGGGCGTCGACGAACTCATGCCGCGCTGGAAAATACTGCGTAGCGAACTTGCAGAACGAGGCCGTCACCTACCCTGCTTTTCGGGGACGATGCCGTCTGGCGCATTCTCCCGTTGCCGATCCGGGCGTTACAAAACGAATGGCTAGGGGAGCTCATACGTCAGCGCTTCCAGGACCGGGCATTCAGGCACGTCCTTGCCGGAGCATTGCGCGGCGGTTTCCGCCAGAACCTTCTCAATGCGTTGGAGATCGACGATCTTGGCGCGAACATCGGCCAGATGCTGTTCGGTCCGATCCTTTACTTCGGCGCAGGTCTGTGTGCCATCGTCAACGAGGGTGAGCAGACCGCGGATCTGCTCAACGGAAAAGCCGAGTTCGCGGGCACGCAGAATGAAGCGCAGGCGGGAAATGTGGCTATCATCATAGATGCGGTAGCCCGATGCCGTGCGTGGCGGGTCCGGCATCATGCCGGTCTTCTCGTAATAGCGGATGGTTTCGAGATTGCAGCTTGTGCGCCTTGCCAGTTCGGCGCGCTGCAATGTCCTCCCGGAAACGTGATCGGTCATTGATCATAAACCCCTTGAGTCTGTAGTTGCTACAGACTGTAGCGTGCCTTTGAATGAAATTCGAGGGCGCACCGCATGAGTGACATGGAAATCGAAACAACTACGCTGGATGCGGCGTTGGAAACCAGTGATCGGCGCAAAGGCTGGTTTGCAACCGGCGGCGTCATCGGCGCAATCCTTGCCTCCACCTGCTGCATCGCACCGCTTGTGCTGCTGACACTTGGCATATCCGGCGCCTGGATCGGCAACCTCACCGCGCTCGAGCCCTACAAGCCGATTTTCGCGGGCGTGGCGCTCGTCTTCATCGGGTTGGGGTTCAGGCAGGTCTATTTCAAAGCCAGGCCTGCTTGCGAGGAAGGGGCTTACTGCGCTCGCCCGCAATCCACTCTCATCACCCAGACCGCCCTCTGGCTCTCGACCATACTGATCGCCCTGACGCTGACCATCGACTGGTGGGCACCGATCTTTTACTAAGGAGAAGACCGTTATGAAACCAACATTCATCATTGCAACCGGATTGCTTGTGCTGGGCGTATCCGGTCTGGCTCTCATCGCCACTGTCGCGTTGCCGGTCCCTGTCGCGGCAGCTCAGGCAGCTTCGAGCGAACAGACGACCACCTTCGATGTACCGGGCATGACCTGCGCGCTGTGTCCCGTCACGGTGAGAAAGGCAATGGAAAGCGTTGAAGGCGTTCGGTTGGTCACGGTCGATTTCGATGCCAGGACCGCAACCGTCGTGTTCGATCCGTCCAAGGCAACCATCGGTTCCATCGCCACGGCCTCGGAGAACGCCGGGTATCCCGCGCACGCGAAATAGGGCTGACGCGGTGAACGACCGGCCCCTACTCGGCGTCGTGATCGACGGCGCGGCATTTGCGGCGCTGTGCTGTTTCACGCCGGCGCTTTTGGTGTTGGCGGGCGTGGTTGGCCTATCCGCAATCACCGGCTACCTTGACCATGTCCGGTTGCCCGCGCCGGTGCTTTTTCATCGGCCTCGCCGTCTACGCCGTCTGGCGCCGGAAGCGGCGCTTGACGAGATCATGATTGTCGAGCCCGGAACTGCCGCGCCGACCATGATGAGCCGGCCCAATCCGATGAGGAGGAGACACGCATGAGTGACGCATATGACTACGATCTGATAGTGATCGGGGCAGGAACCGGCGGCAACGCGGTTGCCCGGATGACCACGGCAGCGGGCTGGAAGGTCGCCATCATCGACAGTCTGCCCTACGGCGGGACCTGCGCCTTGCGCGGTTGCGACCCGAAGAAAATGCTGGTGGCCGTGACCGAGGGCGTGGACTGGGCGCAGAACCTGAAGGGCAAGGGTCTTGAGGCTCAGGTCGCTATCGATTGGCAGGGCATGATGGCCTTCAAGCGCAGCTTCACAGACGCCATGCCGCCGCGCGTCGAGACCGGGCTTGAAAAAGCGGGCGTTGCGACACTTCATGGCGTGGCGCGGTTCACCGGCCCCGACACGATCGAGATGAACGGGGAAAGCCTACGCGCGAGGCATTTCCACATCGCCACCGGCGCACGGCCGATGACGCTGAACATCCCCGGCGAAGAGCTGCTAATCACCAGTACCGACTTCCTCGACCTGCCGAAGCGACCGGACAGGGTCGTCTTTGTCGGCGGCGGATTCATCGCCATGGAATTCGCTCATATCGCGAAACGCGCCGGTGCGAGCGAGGTCACGGTCCTGGAGATGATGGAGCGGCCTCTCGGCAATTTCGATCCCGATCTTGTCGCAATACTGGTTGAGGCCACCGCCGAACTCGGAGTCGCTCTGCGGACCGAAGCGAAAGTGCTGAAGATCGAGAAACAGGGCGGCGAACTCGCCGTCTCCTTCGAGACGCCGGACGGCATCAAGGTGGTTGCCTGCGATACCGTCGTCCACGCCACCGGACGTGTTCCCAATATCGACGGACTGAACCTCGCCGCCGCCGGTGTGGAGCATGGATCACGTGGCATCAAGGTCGACGCCTCGATGCGCACCACCAATCCAAACATATTCGCCGCCGGAGACTGCGCCGACAGCGGCCCCAACCTGACTCCGGTTTCAGCCTACGAAGGCCGGATCGCCGCCAAGAACTTGCTGGCTGGCCACGACGGGCGCAGCGTGTCCTACCCGCCGATCCCGAGCGTTGTCTTCACCCTGCCCATGGTCGCGACCGTCGGACTATCGGAGACGGCTGCGCGGGAGAAGGGGCTGAAGTTCGACACCCACTTCGAGAAGACACAGAGCTGGTATTCCTCAATGCGGGTCGGGGCGAAATGGACGGGCTACAAGGTTCTTGTCGAACAGGAGACCGGACAAATCCTTGGCGCGCATCTGATAGGGCCGGGCGCCGAGGAACAGATCAACCTGTTTGCCATGGCGATAGGAGCGGGCCTGACCGCTAACCAGATCAAGGCAATGATCTTCGCGTATCCGAGCTATGCCTCGGATATCGGCTCGATGGTGTGACGCAGGCCTTTCGGCGCCGCCATGTGACAGTCCCCATCAACACAAGAGGAAAACGACAATGGACCAACAAGCGGATACCGGGGACTGCTGCACTACCGGCGGGGCCGAAAGCCGAGCTTTTGACATCGCTGTCATCGGAGCCGGCTCGGCGGGCTTCTCCGCCGCGATCACGGCCGCCGAACAGGGGGCGAATGTTGCGCTGATCGGCCATGGTACGATTGGCGGCACCTGCGTCAATGTCGGCTGCGTGCCCTCCAAGACCATGATTCGTGCCGCCGAGGCGGTGCATGGCGCAGGCAGGGCAGGCCGGTTTCCGGGGCTTGCCGGTGAAGCCCACGTCAGCGACTGGCGCGCGCTGGTTGCGGCCAAGGACGATCTGGTCGGAACGCTCAGGCAGAAGAAATATATCGACCTGCTGCCCGAATATAATGGTGTCGCATATATGGAGGGGATTGCACGACTCAATGGATCGGGCGTGCTGGTGGATGGAAGTCCGATCAGCGCCGGCAAGATCATCATCGCCACAGGCGCATCGCCGGCGATTCCTTCCATTCCCGGCATTGAGCGTGTTCCTTACCTCACCAGCACCACCGCGCTGGAGCTTGGGGAACAGCCGCGCTCGCTTCTGGTCATTGGCGGCGGCTACATCGGCTGTGAACTTGCACAGATGTTCGCGCGCCTCGGCACCAGGGTGACGCTGGTCACGCGCTCGCGCCTCTTGCCCGAGGCAGAGCCGGAAATAACGCAAGCGCTCGCCAGCTATCTGGCCAATGAGGGCATCACGGTTCGCACCGGACTGAGTTATTCCGGAATCGCGCAGCAAGATGGCGAAATCAGGCTGACTGTTGATGTCGGTGGACACGTCGAAACGCTTGCCGCCGAGCAGGTGCTGGTGACCAGCGGACGTACGCCCAACACGGCAGGCCTTGGCTTGGAGGAAGCTGGCATAAGGCTGCTGCCGGGAGGTGGAATTGCCGTCGATGACCGGATGCGTACCTCGAAACCCGGCATCTACGCCGTCGGCGATGTGACAGGGCGCGACCAGTTCGTCTATATGGCGGCTTTCGGCGCCAAACTCGCGGCGCGCAATGCGCTGAACGGCGACGGCCTTGTCTATGACAACACCGCCATGCCCTGGGTGGTGTTCACCGATCCGCAGCTGGCCGGCGTCGGGCTTTCGGAAAGCCAGGCCCGCAAACAGGGGATTGATGTCAAGACATCGGTTGTGCCGCTCGACCAGGTGCCGCGCGCGCTGGCTGCCCGCGATACCCGTGGCCTCATCAAGCTGGTGGCAGATAGCACGACCGATCGTTTGCTGGGCGCACAAATCCTCGCACCGGAAGGTGCTGACAGCATCCAGACCATTGTGCTAGCGATCAAGTTCGGGATGACGACGAAGGAACTGGGCGAAACGATCTTTCCCTACCTCACCACGGTCGAGGGGCTGAAACTCGCCGCCCAGGGTTTTACAAGGGATGTGGCGAAGCTCTCCTGCTGTGCGGGGTGATAACGCAAGGGGATCAGTCACTTTACTGCAGCGGTCTTCTCATGTGTTGACTCCCTTCCGATTGTACGGAGTGCATGTTTATCCAAGTAGGGTGAGGACCTATGGCAATGGGGCAGCGTCGCCTTAAGTTTTGTGCGTTAGAGCATTTGGCATGAAAACTTCTCCTTTTGCTTGCAGAGCGCGGGATCGACGTTTCGTTTCAGACGGTATCGGAATGTGTTGCCAAATTTGGCTCCGAATTTGCGACTTCGCTTCCTCGGCGCTCAAAGCGCGGCTTTGCCGATAAATGGCACCTCGATGAATGGTGGCAACGATGAAGGGACAGAAAGTACTGGCTCTGGCGAACCGTCGATGCTGAAGGCTATGTTCTCGATGCCCTTTTGCAAAGCCGTCGCAACAAAAAGGCAGCGCTGAAATTGATGCGCAAGTTGCTCAAAGGCCAGGGCGTCACGCCCCGTGTGATAGTGACCGACAAACTCTGCTCCTACGACGCCACAAACGCGATAACATGCTCGGCATTGAGCATCGTTCGCATAAGGGGCTGAACAATCGGGCCGAGAATTCCCATCTCCCGATAAGTAAGAGAGAACGGATCATGATGCGGTTCAAGTCAGCCACGCAATGCCAACGATTCGTTTCAAGCCACGGCCCGATTTCGAACCTCTTTCCATTTCACCGCAAACATCAAACTGCCGCCGATCGCCGAACGCCTCGCACTGAGGCTATGGCTTCTAATCACGCTGCTGAACGCCACATAATGTCGACCGCAGCAACACTCTGACGGCCTTTTCAAATTAAGGCAACGCCGCCATACCGCCCACCGAAACGATTTCTTCCGCATTGCCTCATCGGCGGTGAGGCGTGGATAGAGTGGGGATCAAAGTTCGCCGAGCCCCCGTTTCGCGATCCGGTGGCTCAACAACCGCGAAACTTCGCCGGCCCCGTTAGAGGATATATCTGTCCCAGCTTCCATAATGCTCTTTGCTGCGGCGTCCTCGGGGCAGGCTCAGTGCCACCAGTGAAATCCCCGCTGCAATCCCAAAGAAGCTGCCGGCCACCGTACCGCCGCTTAGCAGCAGCGGTGCGACTACCAGCCATAGCCCAAAAATGACGTTCAAGAATCGCAACGGGCGTGCCACCTCGGCCCAGGCGATGACCGCAGTGGTCAGGACCAATGCACCCAGCAGGTGGTCGCTGTTTGCCATTGCCGCTTCATTACCAAAAACCGAGCGTGACGCCAGCATCAGGAAGGCACCGATCGCAGCACTCAACCCGAGTGTCCATGGTACGGTGACGCCGACTGCGCTTTGCCGGAGGATCTGCATAGGTGGCGCGTCGAAGCTCATCTCGCCGCCGGTCGAACCACCGGGCAGAGAATCGCCCCTGAAGAACGCACGCCAGAACGGCCTGCCCCGGCGCGTGTTCCAAACCATGAACTGCACCATCGCGACAATCTCATCGAGCGAGAACGGGATCATGATCAGCATCGCCAGTGCCGCCATCAGGCAGATCGTGCAATAGGTGCCGATCGCAATCGGCTGTATGATGATGAAATAGATGCTGACGACACCGAGCGGCCCGACCACAATCCCGAACAGTGCGACCATCCAGGGCATCGTGCGCCAGCGCCGACGGCTGCCCATCACGCCCATCAATATCTCAAACATGTAGCTCATGGCACCAAGGCCGCCATCTGCAATGGGCCAAGCTTTCGAGACATCCGAGGTGATGATGTATTCGGTGCCATTCAGCGACGAGGGGGACGAAAAGAACGGCTCCCAGACGCCATCGATGTGGCCGAGCTGGTAGGCAGACAGGATACGCGACAGGAGAAAACCAACGACACCCAGCGCGATGATTGGCAGGCGCTGGACATATGTGGAAGGGCAATAGGTCCAGCCGGGCGGAATGTCGGAGTCATCCATCATCCCCCCGCGCGACATACCAGGCATCATGGGGATCAGGATTGTCAAGGCGATGACAAGTGCGCCGATCAGCGTGTCGTTGGCATAAACGGTAGCATCCGGCGTCCAAAACACCAGCGGCGCCGCTAGCAACCAGACCCCCAATGCTGCATTCGCCCATTGTGCCCAGCCATTGCCGGGGCGCAGCGACAGCCCGGCAAAGACCATGATGGCAAGCCCGGTGAAGACATCGTTCCACGCGGTCAGCCAGCTTCGGGTCCCGGCGGACCATAGCCCGCGATCCGCCGTCACCCGCTGGACCGCAGCGCTGAACTCGGTCTGGTCGAAGGTGCCGAATACCGATGGCGCGGTGGCAAGCCAGAGGCCCAGGGCCATGACGAGCCAATGCACCCAAAGCATCGAGAAATGCATCTTGCGCATATGCGCGTCGTGCTTACGCCTGTCCTCGTTCGCTTCGGCCTCGGACGGCGCCTTCTTTGCAGCCTCTTTCGCCGCGGCGTTCTCGACCTTGGCCGCCGAAACCCGCGCGGCGTTCAATCCGTTCGCTTCGTACCATCCGTAGGGATCTTCCTTGAGGCGCTGAAGAATTCCCGGCATGTCGTCGCGCAGACTGTGCTCAGGCTTCCAATCAAGGTGCTTTTTGGCCGCCGAAAGATCGAGTTCATAGTGATCGCTGGAAATATCGACCATCCATGCCCGGATAAAGGCGTCCTCGCCAAAAATCCTGTTCTCCGTCCATGCGCCCAGCTTGGCCAGCTGTGGTGGCACATTCCAGGTGACCCAGTCCTCGTCATGTAGCTCGCGCCCGATCAGGCGCTGCAACTCTCCGAACGGAATCGGGTCGGCCTCGCCCAGTAAAACCGGAAAGACGTCCGGCAGATTGGCGCGGCGGTCGACAATGCGTTCCACGGCGTCGAGAAAATCATCGAGATGCAGGAAGGCCTGCCCGCGCGACAGATCACCGGGATAGACCTTGCCGCTGAACCGTCGTTCGTGAATACGGGCGATCTGGTGGGTCAGAAATGTCGACTGCCCCTTGTCATCGTAGATGCCCGCAGGGCGCACCAGCACGAGTTTCTCCTCGCACCGCTCCTCGCGCAATACCTTCTCCGTGCGCACCTTCGACGCGCGGTAAGGAAACTTGGGATCGAGAGGATGATTCTCGTCTATCGGCTCGCCTGGCTCGGTCGGCGCATGTGCAAGCATGGTGGACGCGAAGACGAACTGTTCCAGCTCAAACGCCTGAAGCCCCTTCAGTAGCCGCTTCGAACCCTCCACCGTGACGGCATCATATGCGGGATCACCCTCGCCGCTGAGATCGAAATAGCCCGCGAGGTGAACGCAGGCGGCTATCCTGTCGCCATACGCAAATCGCACGCGTTCAAGCGCGGTATCGACACTTGCCTGATCGGTGATGTCGAAACAGACGCATTCGGCCTGATGTGGGGGATGCGGCGGCGCATACCGGTCAAGTCCGACGACGCGGTAGGTTCCGTGCAACCGCCGCACCACTGCGGAACCAAGAAATCCGCTTGACCCAGTAACAATGACGACAGGCCTGCTTTCATCCGTCATGGTCTCGCTCCGGTTTCAAGCTATGTGCGCAGGTATTTCACCAACGCCACAACCGCTAGAACCAGCAACGCCATGACAAGAAGCCATATAAATCCCATTCCGAGCATCATGCCACCATCCATCATCATCAAATCTCCTTGTTTTATTTCCGTCCCGGATTGAGCCTGCGCTCTCGCCCGGCATATTTTCCCGTACTGGAACGTTGTGACGCGGGCTGCGCGGCTCCCAGCGTGAGCGAACACGCCAGCCGCCGCGAGGCTCTCACCGAAAAATTCAGCAGCAGCCAGATTTCCGATCCGACTTCGAGACCTCCTGTACAAGTTCGGCGGTCTCTTCACCGTCGGCGTCACGCGCTATATCCGCCTGGGCAATCATCCCACAACACTTGCCTGTTTTGTCTGTAACGATGGCCCGCCAGACTTGCCGTTCTTCCATCTTGTCGCAGCATGACGAAACGTCCTCATCCGGTGTCGTCGTCAGAAGGTCGGTGGACATCACTTCGGATACGGGAGACTCATTCGTCCTGCCTTCGGCAACTGCGCCGCAGCAGATGTCGCGATCGGTCACGATACCCACCGGTTCCCCGGCGTCGTTGAGCACAGGAACCGACCCTACCGATTTGTCAGCCATAATCCGTGCCGCATCCTGGATGGTGCTATTCGGGCCGCAACAGGCAGGGTCGCGCGTCATAATTTCCTGAACTTGCATGTCAACACTCCTCTTCTTAGGCGAGTACAACTGAGAATCCCGGAATAGGTTCCGACCTCGGCACAATCAGCAGGACTTTTTTGCAGTAGATGTCGGACACGACACCTGCGGGGTAGTGTGTATCTTCCCCCCTCGATCCGGCCGACAACAGGCCGGAAGTACCAGGCAGAATGACGGGTGCAGGCGCAAATGCAGCATCTCGCGGCGAAATCCAGCCGACAATGCCGCTCTCGCGAACCTACGCTCTCTTTACCGACATCACCTCTTGCTATCGCCGGTCACCCAGCATCGGCCGAAGCAGTGGTGATAGCTTCGACGCTCGCGACGGATATTTCAAACACGACCGTCGCCATCGAAACGACAACTGACAAGAGTGCCGTGGTGGGCGATTGCGCCTGTCCGTAGAATTTACGGCTTTCAGGAGTCGCGGGGCTCGATCAGAACGCGATAGGAATCGATCAGTGGGCGGTTTCTCACAGTCGACCTCGCGTGCTCACCATCCAGTTTCTCCAGTGCTGCGAGCATGAATTCGGCGATGTCCAGCCGATCTTGCCGGCAGGCATATCTGAACACGCGCAGGATATCCCGCTCCAATATTTCGGTTTTCGAGATCACTGCTACCTCCCTATAAAAGTCAAGCCTGCGCCTTTCAGCGACGGGAATGTCAAATCACAATTTCCTCAACGGGCCGTTCGCCTAGCCGATTGTAGACAGCAACGGAAACGTCTCCAAAAGCCAGAAGGCGAAGGAGGACAGATATCCTGTCATCATGGCGACTCCCATCAAGATCATAACCGCTCCGGCGAATGTCCGCAGAATACGCCCGAGGCGTCCGAAGGTCTTCAATCTTGCTGCCAAGGCGCCGGTGAAAGCAGCAGCAAGCAGGAACGGCACACCGAGGCCCATCGAGTAGATCGCTAATAGTGCGACGCCGTCGGCAACCGAGGCTGATGCCGCGCCGACGGTCAAAATGGCACCGAGGATCGGACCGATGCAGGGGGTCCAGCCGAAAGCGAATGCCAGGCCGAGCACATAGGACGATACGGCCTTGCCGCCGGGCAGATCCAGGTGAAACCGTGCCTCGCGCATCATCCACGTGGGTCGAATGGTTCCAAGCATGAACAACCCGAACAGCGTAACAATCCCGCCTCCGACGATGTTCATCTCGAAGCGGTAGCGAAGCAGCAATTGCCCCAACGCTGTAGCGCTGGCACCAAGGATGACAAAAACGGTTGTGAAGCCGAGCACGAAGCAGAGGCTGAAACCGAGCGCTGCGCTACGCGCAATAGAAACCTCACCTGAGGGTGATGTAATCGTCGACCGGCCGGCGACATAGGAAACATACCCCGGCACCAACGGCAGTACGCAAGGCGACAGGAACGAGACAATGCCGGCAACGAAGGCGCTCAGGATACCAATATTGGAGAGTTCAGGCATTCCGACGGCCTTTCAAGTCTTCTTCCGAGCTCACCGGTCACCGCTTTTCCGGGCACGCGCGATCAGCGTTTGCATGGTTTGCAGGTCGGTGGCACCGCGCAATATTTCGTCACCGATAACAAAGCCCGGCGTGCCGTTGATCCGCAGAACTTGGGCGAGCGCAAGGTTACGCGCGATTTCAGCGTCGACAGCGGGATCGGCCATATCGTTTCGCAGCCGCTCGACATCCAGGCCGATTTGCCCAGCAACCTCCATCACTCGTCCCTCGTCGGCAGCTCCTGACACCTGCATCATTGCTTTATGGAATTCGGGGTAGAGGTTCTGCTGGCGGGCCGCGAGAGCTGCCTTGGCTGCGAACACGGAATTTGGCCCGAGGATGGGAAACTCCTTGTAGACGATGCGTAGTTTCGGATCGTCTGCTTCCGCCGCCATCATCGTTGGCGCAACCTGGCGGCAGTAGGAACAATTGTAATCAAAGAATTCGACCAACGTCACATCGCCTTGCGGATTGCCACCGACTGGACTTTCCGGGCTGTTGAGCAGTTCATCACGATGGGTGGCAAGGGCCGCCTGCGCTTCTGTCTGTTCCACCTCCCGTTGCTTTCGTTCGAGGTTCTGCATGGCCTCGACGATGACCTCCGGATTGGCTACAAGATAGTCGCGCACCCGCCGCTCAAACGCGTCCTGCGGCAGGTTCTCCGATCCGATAGTAGGCTGCTGGCCGGTCCTGAACCCCGGATCGAGCAGATACCAAGCGCCTGCCGCAATGATCAGCAGCAGGGGCAGCATGAGAAAGCCGAAGCGGCGCCCCGTGAATTTCGAAAATTGCGTCAACTTCCTTCTCCCGCTGTTCAGAACAGACCTGTCAGCCATCCCCACCACCCCTTTTCGGTAGGCGGCTTCGGCGCGTGGGCGTTGTTGATGAGCCCGTTGATGTAAAGGGTCAGATTTGTCTTGCTGAAATCGGAACCATGAAAGATTCCTGCATGCCGTCCGTTGCGGTCGATGACATGCGCCATCGGCAGCTCCTGGCCGCGGTCGCTAGATGCGGAGAAACGGTTCGCCGCAGCGGCAGTCGTCTCGTCGTTCGATGGGATCACGAGCCGCCAGTTCGCCTCGTCCCAAGTTGCTTTGATGGACGCATCTGCGTCGTGAACGGTAACGAACGTGACCATTTCCTTCATCGGCGAAACATTTACCTGTTCTTGCACGCCTGTGAGAACGGCCTGTTGTTTGGCGCATGGACTGTCACAGTTCTGCGGAACAAAGCTCAGCACGATGATCTGATCATGGAGACCGCCAAGGCGCAGGACATTGCCGCCTGGTTCATCGACATCCAGATCGGGCGTGGAAGGACGATCCATCACCTCGAAGGCCGGCTCCTGTTCAGTCATCACCTCGTCAATGCGCTCACCTGGATGGTTTGCAAATGCCGGCTGTGCGATCAGCAGGAAGGCTAGGATTAGCGAGCGCTTCATTCTGCAACCTCCTGTGGTCCCTCGGCCGCTATTCCGAGCACAAAAACCTCAACAGTGACCTCTCCGGCGTTCTCGAAGCTGAGCGTCATAGGGAATGTCGTACCTTCGCCGAGTTTGTCTTGCAGTCCCATCAGCATAAGATGCATGCCGCCGGGTGCGAGCGTGATCCGCTCGCCTGTCGGCAACTCAAGCGTTTCGATGTGCTTCATGCGGCTTACGTCGCCGTCCTTTTCGACTGCGTGAATCATGACGTGGCCGGCGACAGGCGTGGTCACACCGAGGAGCCGATCCTCCACAGCACTCTCGATCGTGAGATAGGAGGCGACCGGCCGGGACGCGAGAACGGAGGCGCGCGCCCACGCATCGGAAACGCGGACGCTCTCCTCTGCGAGTGTCGGCGATGCGCCCGCCCAGAGCGCCACGACGATTGCAATCAGTATTTTCATCATTATTTTCCATTCATTCTTGCAAGGACATCGGTCGCCATATCTTCCGCGGACTGGTCAGCTTCGCGGAAGACATCCTCAAAGCGGCCTTCGGGTGTCATCAGGTAGATGTGCCCTGAGTGTGCCATCAGGTAACCGTCCGGAGCCGTTTCCTCTTCCATTCTCTCGTAGTAGACGCGGAAGGATTGGGCAGCTGCGGCAACCGCGGCTTCGGATCCGGTCAGTCCAACCAGCTTCGGGTGGAAGGCCTGAACATATTCCGCCATCACCTCCGGCGTATCGCGCGACGGGTCGACGGTGATGAAGATCGGTGCGACCCGCTCGACCTCGCCGCCAAACCGATCCAGCACATTCGCCATGTAGGCGAGCGTGGTCGGGCAGACGTCGGGGCAATGGGTGAATCCGAAGAACACGAGTTGCCAGCGCCCGAGGAAGTCGGCCTCGGTCACGCGATTTCCGTTGTGGTCGATCAAAGAAAACTCGGAGCGAATTGCGGCTTCGCCGGTGGTGACCGACGGCGGCTCGCGGACGCTGATCGTCCGGACGAAATAGGCACCACCGAGCACCAACGCGGCAATGGTCACCAGGAACCACAGGCCGTAGCGAATTCGTCTGAGATGTGTTGTTTTGCCTAATGTCATGTCTGTTTCTCGCAGGCCCCCCGCCCGGACCAAATGTCCGGGCGGGGGATCTCAGCCTCCTATTGGTCAGTCGACGTCTTCATGTTGTCTGTCATGCTGGCCATCAACTTGGTGCACTGCTCCATCATCGGCGCCATCTGGGCCATCATTTTCATCATGCCCATCATTCCGCCCATGCCGGACATTCCGTCCTGATTCATCATATCTTTGTTGTTCCCCATGCTGCCCTCTTCCATCATGGAGCCCTGGTTGCTTGGAGTTTTGTGCTCAGCGGCTTGAAGGGTCGGGACTGCGGCGATGCTGATCATCAGAACGGCAGCCATAGTGAGAGACTTGATAGGTTTAATCATCGGTAGTTTTCCTTTTCTGCTTGGCTAGGGATAGGGAATGCCGGGGCGAAACTGCAACACTGACGGATTGTGCGTGTTGCGCGGTTTCGTCCGACAAGAGGTCATTTTGGGCTCCGTCCGGTAATGAAGATTCACCGTCTGCGGCAGCAGGGTTTCCGGCCTGGTTTGACTTGCAGGTACCGCCGGTGGCCTTGTTCATACAGAGTCCGAGCGCGCACATGGCGACACACGGCAATGCTGTGAGGAGCAGTGGCGCTACGCCTGCCGCGGCTAGCCAACTCCAATTGAACGCGAGACCGCCAGCAATCAGGACCGCCGCAAGTATGAGATATCCGCGACGGCCGCCGAGGTAGTAGCGAAGTGCGTAGAGAATATCGCGGCCAAGCGAACTGTCCTCTGTGCTGTATTGTCGTGACTTGTCCATGAAGGCTGCCTTTTCAGTTCGAGGTCTGATGTGTTTTGAGAAAATCGATCATCTCGGGCGCGTCCCATTCTGCCGGGCCGACGAGCCGTCCCAGTTCCCGCCCCTCACCGTCGATCAGGAGCGTCGTAGGTAGGCCGACAGCCGCAAGGTCGAACGAAGCCCGCATCGATGCATCGATATAGAGGCCGAGATTCCGGATACCGATCTCGGCATAGAATTTGCGGACCACCTCCGGCCCGGCCCGGTCGACAGAAAGAGGCACAACCTCGAAACCGGGGCCGCCGAGTTTTGCCTGAAGCGCGTCGAGCGTTGGCATTTCCTCGCGGCAGGGCACGCACCAAGTCGCCCAGATGTTGAGCAGAACGGTTGTGCCTTTGAATGAGGCCAGCGTGAGAGCCTGACCTGCCCCGTCCTCGAACGTGACCACGGGAAGCGGCCGAGGCGTTTCGTGCATGACGAAGGACTGGGGCGATAGTGTTGTGCCTGGTCTGTCGCTAACGGGGTGGGAGCCCTTATCGCCGTCGATGTAAATCATTGCGGCGGTGACTGCGAGCGCGACCAACACGAGGCCCCCTGCCGCAAGTGCAATTAAGATTGTGCGTTTTGCGTGCAATAGACCCGTCATGGACCAGCGCCCTGCATCTTCTGGTCCGCGGTCCGCTGGCGCAATGATTCCACCAGCGGCAGGATGGTTTTCGCGAGCACCTCTTCGTTCACCGGTCCGATATGTTTGTAGGCGATGAGCCCGTCCGCATCGACCACAAAGGTTTCGGGTACGCCATAGACGCCCCAATCGATCGCCACCTTCCCAATGATGTCGGCTCCGGTGCGCGTGTAGGGGTCGCCCAAGCTGTCCAGCCATTGCGCCGCATCGTCCGGCTGATCCTTGTAGTTGAGGCCGTGCAGCGGCACGGTGCCTTGCGCTGCAAGCTGCATGAACAGAGGGTGCTCTTCGCGGCAGGCAACGCACCAGGAAGCAAAGACATTGACCAGCGATACCTCTCCTTTGAGATCATCGCTCGACAGCCCGAGCGATCGTCCCTGAACCGGCGGCAGGTCAAATTCCGGCACCACCTTGCCGATGAGCGCGGACGGAAGACTGCCAGGGTCTTGGGTCAAGCCCCAGGCCAGAAAGATGGCAAGCACCGCAGCGACAGTAAGCGGCAGGAAGGCCAAAACGCTTCGTCCCGTTTTGGCGAACGACTGTTCCCTGTCCATAGTCATAACCCACCACCGGCTTTGGCCGTCACTCGAGCCTGTGATTCCCGCTGGCGCTCGGGCCAGGTACTCTTGATGAATGCGAGTACCGCTGCGATCTCCTCGTTGCTCAGGATGTCCTCGAACGCGGGCATGTCGCTCTCATAGCCCGCAACGACACCGCCGACGCCCAACTTGGTGATGTCGAACAGGTCCTGGTCCGAGTGATGCCAGGTGTGGCCGCTCTCGTCATGGGGCGGCGCCGGCATGCGGCCGTTCTCCAGCCTGCGCCTCCAGTTCGGCTGACCCTGGAGGTCGGCGCCATGGCAGGAGGCGCAGTTTTGCGCATAAACTTGCCTTCCGAGGGTGATCTGCTCGTCTGTCACAGGATAACCCAGCACAGTCAGGTCTTCGGCTTGTGTACCGGTACTTTGCGATTGCCCCTGCGCGGCGATAGCTGCCAGACCCGAAAAGGTGGCAGCGGAAAGGAGAAGCATCATCTGCCTCATTGCCGCCCCCGCAGAAACTTCACCAACGCGAAAATGCAGAGGATCAGAACAGCCAGGATCAGAAGGCTGAACAGACCACCTCCGAACATCATAAAGCCCATCATGGAGCCATCCATCATACCGTTCATGCCATCACTCATCGGAGTAAACGGCGACGCCGTCCTTGCCGAAGGCGTAGGTCTTCAGCGTGCCCGTCTTTGCCGGCGCCATGCCGGGAGCATTCCCCGGCATTCCGGGCAACGTGATGCCGGTGATATCTGGACGCTCGCTGACCAGCCGTTCGATAATCTCGACAGGCACGAGCCCGCTTACGACATAGCCGTCAATCTCGGCCAGGTGACACCCGATACCTCGCTCGGGAACGCCCATTTCAACCGAGCGCTTGTCGAAATCGCGATCATCGACGCGCGTCACAGAAAAGCCGTTGGTCTCCAGATAGTCGGCATAGGTATCGCAACATCCACAGCCGGGGTCGCGCCAGATTGTGATCGCCTTGGCACCAGCAACGCTGGCACTTGCGTCTTGGGGAACTTGAGCCGAGGTCAACGCCGTAAACGCCACGCTACCAATGACAGCCAAGGCGGTAACGGTTGCGGCAACAAAGATCTTTTTCATGTTGTTCTCCATTAATTGTTAGCGAGCGGGGTCCAGGACAGACCGCCGTCGCGAGTTTGGATGAGACCGTCCTCTGTGAGGGCAACGACTTGATCGGCATTGTTGGGATGGACGGCGACCGCATCAGTGCGGAAAGATGAGCGTTGCACCCAAACGACCCCCGCGTCCGCAGAAGCCCACACACCGGAAGGTAGGGCGGCATAGAGCCTCATCGGAACCGACGCTGCGCTCACCAAAGCGTGGATAGGTTCTCCGGTGGGCAACGGTGCCTCCGGCGCAGGCGCTGCCCCGGATACCAATGCGTCCATCGCATCGCCTGGCTGCACGTCCTGCCAACGGCAGAAACAGTCGGGCACGCGGGTGAGACCCAATCCGGTTCCAGCGTATAACCAGATGCCGCCCATGCCCGTGGCCAGATCGACCGAGGCCAATGCAGTCAAGTCGCGTTCGGCATTTGCCAGCCAAGGCCGGTCCATCACGAAGACCCAAGACCGGCCAGCATCTTCGCTTTTCCATAGACCGTCACCATGAACGGAAACATACAGGGTTTCGGGGTTTGAAGCAGCCGCTGCGACAGCAACTACTGGAGCCTCGGGTAAACCCTGGCTTCTCGCCTCCCAGCTCTGCCCGCCGTCTTCGGATAGCGCAACGCCCCCATTGGACAGCCCCGCTGCAATCCGACCGGCACGGTCGTTGTGCGTCGCAAGCGAAAGAATGCTGCCGCTTTTCGGACCGGGCAGCGGTGTGGACACTCCGCCGTCGTCGCGGCGGATGAACCCGGCACCTCCAACGATGAGCGCATTGCCATCGAAAGCGATTGCGGAAGGTGTTTTGCCCGGCGCGGCGCGAGCTGTCCGGTTTACCGAAACCGAGAGCACGGCACTGGCCCCGAAGGCCGCAGCGGACGTGAGAAAGGCTCGACGCGTCGGCGTCGGCAAAAGCAATGTCATGATGTTCCAACTATCCTGAGGGGGTGCTCGATCCAGCAGTGCGCGAACCCGCGATGCTGAGTAGGACCATGAACGATCAGATTGATCGCGCATGAAGTCAGCCGCAGCTAGCCGAAACGGATTCCGGGCAGCGTCAGCTCAGGGTGGAGGATCTCGGAGGGTAAGGGTTCGGCAGTCCGGTGCGTCCGGCCATGCTTCGATAAACCGCTACTTCGGTGGTCGTCACCGCCTCAGGCAGGCCGGCCTCGCCCGATGGCAGGATGGCCGACAGGGGAGAAACGCAGAAATAATCGCACGGCTGCATGTCACCGCCGCCGACAGGGCAATCTTTGCAGCTGCCCATATCGCCGTTTTCGACGGCGGTAAGGGCCATCGTCGTATTCATGCTGGCTGCATTCGCGGTATGCGCGACCGAACCCGCCGCGAAAACGGCGAGCATGAGGATCGTTAGAATGCGGGCATACCTTTTCATCTCATATCGAATAGCTAAAACTTGGTGACCTGTCCATACACGTTTTGTCGCACCGCTTGTAAGGGTTCAGGAACGCATCAATTGTGGAACTGGTGTCCGGTCCTATCCGATTTTCCAAGCCGATGGGCGTGTGATTTCGCACTGAGCTACTAAAGTTCAGCAATCCAATTGTTTCTAAATCGTGTGTTGCTAAAGCAGCATTTGAATCGCATTTGAGAAAAATCCAAGTCATTGATTTTTCCCAGTTTTTATCTGTTCCTCGTAGTGTCTTTCCATCAACTTTGGGGAAAGGTTCAACATGGGAAAGTCAGTTATTGCGGCGCTTGCGCTCGCCTTGTCATGCGGCGCCGCCGGCGCCAATGCACTCCATCTCAACCCGACGCAGCCAACTAGCGTTGCGAATATGGTGACGTTCGGTAGAACAACGATTCCGATCGGCTATTATGATTATTGCCAACGCTATGCGGATCGCTGTGACCGCCCGGCAAGTGGTCAGATCGTCGAGTTGACCCGCGAACTTTGGAGCGACATCATTCAAACCAATGATGATGTGAATACGTCCGTTGCACCTCTGACCGACAACGAAATATTCGGGGTTGAAGAGCGGTGGGAATATCCCAAAAATGTTGGCGATTGCGAAGATTACGCACTTGAAAAGCGCAAACGCCTAAATCAACGGGGCATACCGCTGGGTGCACTATCAATGACGGTTGGACGGGATGCAAATGGAGGCGGACATGCGGTCCTGACCGTTATCACCGATCGGGGGGATTTCGTTCTGGACAACGTTGAACCTCGGGTTCTGCTCTGGAAAGAAACAGAACTCTATTTCCTCAAGCGCCAATCGCAACATGACCCCAACACATGGGTCAGTCTCGTCTCTGGTTGAATCGTGGGCTGGAGGTCGATATCCAAACACCTCCAGCGCCTACAACAAGAGCTAGCAAAAAGCTCGCGAACCCTCCGTACAATGCTTCCATCATGTTATGGCCTCCGACAAGACAAAAAAGGCCAAACAGGATTGCAAAGCCCGAATAGGCCGCCAGGGTCGTCGCGCTGAAAAGGCCGATACGTGCCAGCAGGTGAGAAAGTCCGATGTGATCCATCCCCAAATTATGGATGCACCATCGGCACACAGCCAATCACTTGTCGGTGATTGGCTGTGAAGGCAACGGATCCATCTGGGTTTCCAACTGCAGGTGAGTGATGCTCACGCCAAACACGGTTACTGCGAAGCAGCACAACGCCAATAGCAGATAAATGTTCCGGCGCTTGCGCTGTCGCGCCAACGTGTGCGATTCTTCGATCGAAAGTCGCAGAGAAGTGTCGGTCATTTTTGTCCATTACCTGATCTTGCCGATTTGTCGAGATCGGATACACGAAGCTGCTCGTCACTGGAAGGCACGCTGACCCAAAAGACTGCGGCGCGCTTCCAAGAGAAGCTGGTTCCCAGCTCGGGTGGATGGAACTCGGTGCGGAGAAAGACGTCGTGAGCGAGCCGGGGCCTTGGATTGGCATATGTCTCCAGTCTTGGCTGATCGCACGACGGCCTGGCCAATGTTCTAGGCCGAGCGCAAAGTCCCAAGCGGGAGCGGAGCACGGAAATGCCCGTCTCTAATACGGGCGGCAATTCACCACGTCCCAATCGCGTTTGGCAAAGGTAAGGACCGTTTTCGCATTCGAGCGAGACCTCCTTCGTCAGCATAGCGAGCTCGAAAATCCTTGCTGGTACGTAGTTTTGCACCTCATCAGTTTCAATAGCCAGGACCGACCCACCGGCCCCCAAAATCGCATGGCCCCTTCTTGGTGCTAAACCAGCCCCGAGCCCAATTTTGGTGAGCCGGCTTATACGCGCCAGGAAAACGAGCCCTTCATGGTGCCAAAGAGGAGTGGCTGGTGAATTTGCCAGCAATTATCTATCTAATGCATGTCGCGTTCAAATGGATTCATTTGAACGCGACATGCATTGATTCAAAGAGTTACAGCGCCGCGCATCCGATTGGATGTGCGGCGCTGTAGTCGATAGGTTTCGAGCACACCATACGCATCTTGTCCTCGGGCCACGTTCGGCGCGTCAAGAACACATCAAATGTCATTCTCGAAGCGAAGAACGTGGCGCGGCTTGAGCGGACCGAAATTCCGCTTCATCCGGAAATGCAAGTTCGATTGGAGAATTGTGCCAGGCTTATGCGCTCAGAAGCCTGCACCTGGCGCAATTGCTCCGAGCTCCTTGAGTGAGGCCGTAAGGTTGGACTTGCCACCCTTGTAGCCGAATACGTAGTTTGCGGTGCCAGAAATCGAAAACAGAGGCTCATAGCTTTCCTTCGCCGTGTCAGCTTCAACAGCATCGGTCACGTTGTCGAGGATCAGGCTACGATTCTCAAATGCAACAGACAGAACGGCGTGAAATAGATTACGGCTGGTATCCTTGAGCACGACTATTTCCATGGCGCTCATAGGAACATCGAGGCGGGCCAGCAAAGCCATTTTCAGGATGGCGTAGTCTTCGCAATCGCCACTGCTGCGATCCAGAATTTCGCCGGGCGTCGACCAGTAGTCCACCCGGTCATGGTTCTGGTCGTCTGCCTTGTAGGCGACAATTCTGTTGACTGATGCTGAGACGTGGCGGAGTTGCTCGCTGACAGTTGATCCGCTCAACGCAAGTTGATCGGCAAGGTCTGCGCACTTTTCGGTGCAAATGTCGTCGGGTGCGCCGGAAGCGACAGCTTTCTTGATCAGGCCGGATATGCGGGCACCACTCTTGATCTTGCCGAAGCGGATCCTGTAGGCACCGAACAAAGGCGCTTCCTGACGAATGGTCTGGCTGATCGACACCCCAGCGGGGGCCGCCATCGCAGGAATCGAGGCGGTGATGACCTGGGCCTGGTCGATCGTCTTTTCATTGAGAGCCTGATTCTCCGCCAGGCTCTTATCGGCAAGTTTTGTGAGCGCCAATGGTAATGAGAGGTCGTTGGTGGAAGCAAGGTCAAAGACAGGATCGACATCAAGATCGAGGGGAGCGAGGCCAGCTTGGGTCAGAGCAAGGGTCGTGGTGAGGTATTCCGTGGTCAGCCAAGCTGAACCCCGGGCGACGTTCCGGTTCTGCAAGAGGGGAGCGGCGGCACTGGAGCTTATAAGAACTTCAGGATTTGTTTCGAGTGTTTCGTAGGCATAAGCCTGTGCGAATGAAGCGCAGAGCAACACGAGTGCGAATGCAGATACTTTGGAATATGATTTCGCTTTATATTGAATTTTCATCTGATTATTCTCCCCTTCGTTGAGGAGAAGACTACAATGCAGAGTATAATATCCCGCAAATGGGCATGTTTAACGATTTTATACTTATTTCTCTAAAAATTTATCCAATTTCATTGCGAGACTCCATCGTTCGTGGTTGGGCATTTCCGCTTCTGCGGAGCATCTTGATTGATCGCTGGATCGCCGCGCGGTTGCGGCTGATTTTAATCTCTCAATCTGCGACTTTTCATGCTGTCATGTCGTCAGGATCAGCTTGCAGGTATCGCATCCTGCGTTCGCATGCTTTGTCCCGAAGATATTTCCTCAATCTCGTCGGAGATAGGTTCATGAAGGCACGGCTGAGCGGTAAACGCGCAGTCCTCGGGTAGAGTAACATGCGCAGAGATCAAAATGCTCCCTTCCGTCTCAAGTCAGCTGCATCAGCGCCATGCCGGAATTGTTGCCGTTGTTTCGTATCACGGTCTCCGCCGCTGGATCCGTCATGCAGCCATTTTGGAACCGAGCTTTGGCACCAGACGGACATATGCCAGCTCGCTTACAAGTTCGATCAAAGTCTGCGTGACAATGATCGCCGGCAGGAGTGGGGCAGCGCCGGGAACAGCGAATGCCAGCGGAAGGACGACGAGAGAATTACGTGTTGCGGCACTAAACGCGACGGCCCGCCCGGCTGGCGCATCAAGGCGAAACAGCCTGCTCATACCCCATCCCGCCAAGGGTGCAATAACCGCATATGCCACGTAAATCGGTACGACCCGGAACGTGTCTTCAAGTGCGGGGCCGAGTTGCGGCACCACAGCGGCCACGACAACAAATAACACAAGCGCTGTTGCGGGAACTGGGAGCAGCCCAAGAACCGAGGTTGCACGTGCCCCAGCGGCACTTCTGGTGGCCCAAAACTGGACGAGAGCGGCGAAGGCAAGCGGGACCGCAATCAACCAGACGAATGCGTGAACAAATGGCCCCGCCTTCACAAGAGACCCAGCCTCAGGGCCAAGGAAAAAACCCAGATAGACGGGAAGCATTATCATCTGGATGATCAGAAGCGCGGGCGTCGCAGCGAGCAGGAGACGGGCATCGGCACGACCGAGATGCGAGAACGTTACGACATAGTCGATGCATGGTGCGAGAAGCACCAACAGCACGCCCAGCCTTATCATCGGGTCGGGCGGCAGAAACTGGATAAGGGCTCCTACCAGAACAGGAATCACAACAAAGTTGGTCAGCAGCAGAACGCCAAGAAAGCGAAAGCGCGAGAAGGCCACTCGCAACTCGGCAAGGGGGACCTGGAGGAAGGTCACGAATAGCATGAATGCCAGCGCGGGGTTGATACCGACCTCCAACGCCATCATTCCGTTGAGAGTGACCGCTGCAATCGCGCCAAGGACGACAACGCCAAAATAGATGGGGACCTGACGGTTTTCGAGGGTCTCACGCAGGACTGTCAATTGAACTCTTTCGTTTGTCATTTTGGCTTCGGGGAATGTCTATATGGAATTACGGGAATGGCTATCCCGGTGGCGCCCATCTTTTTGTCAGACCCAATAACGGGATGTGAGTGACGCAATCTATGCCATGCGCGCCTTGAAGTCGGCGCATCCAGCGTGCAAGTGTTAGGGGGCTTCGGTCTCCTCAGCGGTGGGGCATGCAACGCAGCCGCATTGATTGGTTGCAGATGTCGCGAATGTGATTCCACCCACAACAGTTTAGCGACGAGTGAGGAAGTATCCGACTTCCCACCGGCAGGATGAACATCAGAGCGTGTGGGGTCCAACAGGATCGAAAGGCAACCTGTCGCCGCAAGCCGGATCAACGTCGGAACTCTTCAAGAGCACAGCATGAATTTCGTCGTGAAGGCGGCTTGTTTTGCGACCACAACACCAAGCCAACAGAGCCGGTCAGCTAGCCGCTTTCATCAACAACCTCTGGATCTTCAGCAGAGCCACACGCCGATCCTCGTGATAATCGATAATCCCGCCAAATCGCCCGTTGGCCCGAAACAGGAACACGCCGGCGGTATGGTCCATGGTATAGTCATCCTCCCTCGGCACCTTCTCGAATGTTGCGCGGAATTCGTCCGCGGCGCGCTTGATCTCGGCAGGTGACCCCGTCAGACCGGTGATTCTTGGATCGAAGTTCGACAGGTAGTCGGCAAGAACCTGTGGAGTGTCGCGCTCCGGGTCGACACTGACCAGAAAGATATTCATCCGGTCGGCGTCAGGGCCGAGATCTTGCAGCCAGAGCGAAATATCGCTCAGCGTTGTCGGGCAAACATCGGGGCACCAGGTAAAGCCGAAAAAGACTATTGTCGGGCGGCCAATCCACTCTGATGGACTCACCGTCACGCCATGATGGTTCGTCAGGGTGAAGGACATCTTGCCGATACGCAATGGCATCAGCGCGGAGCCCGTTTGCAGGCTGTCCCGGCTCTGCCACCACCCCAGACCGAGCGTAAAGGCCAGCGCGCCGACGCCCGACGCCCCGGCAACGAGCAGCGTACGGCGTCTCAATCTTTTTTGTCCACGCAGCCTGCATCTTTCGCACCCATTCCCCGGATCGCCACGGGAACGGTCACGTCGCCTGCCTCGCGGAACGTCAGTGTAAGCGGGAACGTCTCGCCTTCCTTCAGCACCTGTGTAAGACCCATCAGCATGCCGTGATAGCCGCCTGGCTCCAATTGCACGGTGGAATCTGCTGGCACGGGGATCGCCGTAGCGTGCGGCATCGAAGCCACGCCATCCTTCACCACTGTTTCGTGCAGCATGGGCTTTCCGGACACCGGCGTCGCGATGCCGGCAAGCGCATCGTCTTTCACGCCAGTGTTGCGGATGGTGACATAGAAGGCGCTGGGCCGGGCCATTCCGATCGAAGCCCGCGACCAGGCTTCCGAGATTTCGAGTGAGCTAAGTTGAACAGTTTCACACGCCAGTACCGGGGTGGCGGATAGGCTGAGAAGGAGAGCGGTCAGAAGATATTTCATCGTATTCACAATCTTTGCCTGAGGTCGTTAAGGATTTCACTTGCTGGCGTGCCATAGCTGAATTGGCGCAGCCAGTTTCCGTCAGGTCCGATCAGGTATAGTGCTGCGCTGTGTGCCATTGTGTAACCATCCGGCGCGCCGGAACTGTCCTCGCGCTCATAGAAAATCCGGAAACTGCGGGCTGCGGCGCGGGTCTGCGCCTCGTCGCCAGCCAGACCGAGGATTGAAGGGTGAAAGGCCGCAGTATATTCAGCGAGTTCCAGGCTGCGGTCTCGTGTCGGGTCGATAGAGATGAAGAGGGGCTGTACCTTTCCTGCGTCATCTCCCAGACCCTCCATCACTTGCGCCACTTCGGCAAGCGTCGTCGGGCAGACGTCCGGGCAATTGGTGAAGCCGAAAAAGACCAGAAGATGCTTCCCCGCAAAGTCCGAGGGCATGCGCACTCTTCCCTCAGCATCAAGCAGGGAGAAGGTCGGCCGGAAAGACACTTCGGCCACCGGTGTTTCCGCGCGCTCATCAAGAAGATGCAACGCGCCGTAAGCCGGAATAGCAAGGGCCACCGCCGCCCAGAGCATCTTCTGCAGAACCTTCAATCGCATCCTTGCCGTTCCTCGCGTTCCGGCTAGTCGTATAAAGCCTCTAGTGACATGAGCTTCAAGCGGAATATCTGAACATGCTCGGTCGGGAGGCGCTCCGCTGGTTAATCACTTCTGGGAGGGTCGCAGCGGGCGGGACGCAAATAATCATGAAAAGCGGCGACGCAATGCAACATTGAACGCCTCGATAGCAAGAACCATGGCGATGACCGCCAGCGTGACACTGGCAGCCTTTTCGTATTGAAATGAGCGAACATAGGTCTGAATGTAGAAGCCGATGCCACCGGCTCCGACGATGCCGAGGATAAGCGATTCTCGTAGGTTCAGCTCGAAACGAAAGATTGTATCACGGGCGATCACCGGAGCCATTTGCGGCCAGATTGCATAGCGTAGGCGTGCAAGCGGCCCGGCGCCCGCACTTTCCAGTGCGGCGATCGGTCCGCGGGCAACCCCATCAATTGCTTCAGCATAGAACTTCGCCAGCATGCCCGTTGCATGGATGGCAACCGCGATGATGCCCGGAAGCGGGCCGAGGCCCACTGCGCCAACCATCAACATGGCGACGAGAATCAGCGGAATGGCGCGAATCAGCGCGAGAGCTGTCCGCACTGGACGGTGAACGACGGGCGGGGCCATGGTTTCCGATGCAAAGACGCCGAGCGGCCCCGACAGGAGCACAGCACCGAGTGTTCCAAGGATGGCGATGCGCAGCGTCTCGGCGCTGCCGTTGATGATCTCGGTCATCACTGACGGATCCGGTGGAAACATCCGCGCAAGGAAATCACCGATGCGCGGCCCGGCGGAGAAGAGGCGGGAAAGTTCGACGTCGGTCGTCGCGAGCGACCAGAGCACGGCCCCGGCGACGAGCCCGCCCGTCGCGAAGCCGCCCCAACCCCGACTTTCCATCACGGCACCGCCTTCAGGCGGGGCTGTACGGCAGCATTCGCATCATCATAGAGCCGGGCTGTCGCGCCCTCGGTGAGCTCTGCCGTCGGAGTGTCGAAAACGATCCGACCGTTGCGCATGCCCACGATTCTCCGCGCGAAGCGCCGCGCAAGGTCGGGCTGGTGAGAGGAGAAGACTGTGGTCGCGCCTCGTCGACGCGCGGCTTCGGTTAGAAGCGAAAGGATCTCGGCTGCGCGTGCGGGGTCGAGGTTGCTCACCGGTTCGTCGGCAAGGATCAGGCGCGGCTCCTGCGAGAGGCAGCGTGCGATTGCGACTCGCTGCCGTTGTCCGCCGCTCAGACTGTCCACCCGTCGCTCAGCTAGGTCGACAATGCCGCAATCGGCCAGCGCCGCGCGCGCAACCGCAAGATCGTCTTTCGACGGCCGCCCGAGCAGGGCACGCAGCGGCCTCATGCGGCCCAGCCTGCCGTTCAGCACGTTGCGCAGCACGCTGGCGCGTTCGACAAGAGCGAAGTCCTGAAAGATGAACCCCGTATCGGCCCGGCGCGCGCGCGTCGGCGCACGGTCCGGATCGAGCGCGTCGCCCAGCACCGAGACGCGGCCGCGCCAAGCCCTCAGGCGACCATCGAGCAGCGTCAGGAGCGTCGTCTTGCCCGCCCCCGAAGGCCCGATCAGCGCGAGCGCTTCGCCCGGCGGGATAGACAGCGTCACCTGATCCAGCGTCGGCAGGCCCGAGGCGACATGGGAGAAACATAGCTCTTCGATGCGGACGGCCTCGGTCATTGCAGAAGTCCGTAGCGGCGGGCGAGTGCCCGAACACCGTCGAAAGCGGCCGCATCGGCCGGGACATAGCCGTCCGGGCCGTAGAGATGCCGCAACATGGCGCGATGTTCGAGCTCGTTCAGCCGCAGCATGGCGTTCACGAAGTTTTCCTGCATTTCGGCGTCCAGTCCGGGGCGGGCAATCACCAGGTGGCTAGGGATCGGCTCGCTCTCGGCGATCCAAGTGACTTGGGACTGTTGGCCTGGCGCGAGCAGGAGATCGGCATACTGGCTGGCACCCGCGGCATCGACCAGACCCTCTGCCATTGCCTGCATCGCCTGCTGATATCCGCCCGCGAAGAACACCCGGCCGAAGAAGGCTTCCGACTCTGCGGGTCCCGCGATCAGTCCCGCGCGCTCGAATTCGGCCAGCGGGTAGAGATAGCCTGACTCCGAAATCGGATCGGCGAAGGCGATATCGCGTCCGCGCAAATCGGCCAGCGTGGTGATGCCGCTGTCGCGTCGCACGAAGACCCGTCCGGTGTAGGTGGGGGCGTCGCGATAGATCTCGGATAAGAGCGGCACCGCACCGATTTGCGCCTCGGCCAGAACAAAGGGCAGCGCTCCCATGAAGGAGATGTCCGCATCGCCGTTGCGCAGCGCCTCGACGGCGGCGGCGTGATCGATGGTCACGAAACCTTCGACCGGCACGCCGATCTCCCGTGACAGCCAACCGGTGATGGCCTTGATGTCGCCCAGTAGCTTTTCAGGGTTCTCCTGCGGAATAAAGGCCAACCGCAACGGGGCAGACTGCGCGCGAACCGGTGCCGCGAGGGCCGCGAGACTTGCACAGCACAGCGCCAGCATATGACGGCGGGAGAGCATGGAGTTCATCAGAACGCCCTTTCTTCGATGGCTTGCGCCTCGGACTGAAATGCGGCCCAGCTTGCCTCTGCGGCGGCCCAATCGTCGGCGCGGACTTCTGCGCCAACTGCAGCCAGGTGTTCTGCGAGGGAGTAGATCTCCGGGCGTGCGACAAGGTTCGCCATGGTGCCAGCATCCGCTGCGAGATCGGCGGCGACGGTATCAGTCAGGAGCAGGATGTGCTGAGTGTCCCGGCGCGGCAGAAGGGTATCGAGGGTGGAGGCAAAGGTTGTCAGCTCCGCAAAAGCCAACCGGAATGGCGTATTCTCGGTGTCGAAGTCCTCATAAGGTTCATCCGCCGCGCCAACGGTCTCAAGGTAAGCGGTGAGATCGGCGCGCTCGGACTCGCTGAGGCCAAGGCTCTTGGTCGTGTCGAACCAGTTGACAACGGCGGCCAGCGTCGGCATCGAGCCGTCGTGGAAATAGGGCGCGGTATAGACGGTCCCGAGCAGGGTCGGCGTGTCCAGCGCCCCGCCGCGCGACCCTTCATAGGCCGGGGTGACCGATCCAATGTCATGTGCCTGCCGGTCCAGGAAATTGCCATCTGGCACATGACAACTGGCGCATGATTTGCCGTTCAGCCCGTCAAAAGGCTGGTTGAAGATCGCCGCGCCGCGCTGTGCCGCCTCAGGCGCGGCCTCGGTCAGGCGGCCGTCGCCGGTTAGCATCGCGTTCGGCAGAAAGTCGAACTCGGTCATGTACGCGACGAGGGCGTCCAGCATGAAGGGCGTCGGCTCGGCCCCAGCGAATTCGTTGACGATCACGTTGCGGGTGAAATCGCGAATGCTGGCAAACCGGCCGTCACGGCCATAAGGACCCGTAAACCGCAGGCCGCGCAGGCTGGGAATGTCGATCGGGTCGGCGCGGCGGTCGTTGAACATCGGATTGAAGAAGGCACCGTCCACATCCACTGCTCCGGGTTGATGGCTGGCGCCGGGAATGAAGAAACGCTGGTTGATATCCGAACGGTTGTGGCAGGTCGAGCAGGCGATGCCAATTTCACGCGCCGGGCCGCTGAATATTTCGGGGCTGTCGAACAGCATGTCGCCATAGGCGATGAGCGGCAGGTCGGTCTCATCTATGCCTTGCTCCTCGAAACCCAGTACAAGCAGGGGCAACGGATCCTGATCGAAGATGTCAGAGCCCGGAGGCAGCGTCGCGGGAAGCGTTACCGCACGGCCGCTGAGGGCGATGGTTTCCGGCACGGCGGTAAGGGTTGTGCGCGGTGCAAAATCGGCGACGCGGTAGTTCGCGGCGAGATAGTCGGAAACAACCACCCGCGCTGTCGCCATTGCGTTGAGATCGGGTTCGGTCGCTCCAGCACCCAGCACCCCGGTGGAGCCGGTGGCACTGGACAGCTCCAGCCAGGCCCGTCCGAGCGCGCGGGCCGCTTCAGGGTCGGCGGCGGCGAGATGATCCTCGATTGCGCGATAAAGCTCTCGGGCCGTGCGTACCGCCTGCTGGGCTGCAGCGGGGCTCTCGGCCGCCAACGCCGCGTCAAGCTCTTCGTCGATGCGGGCGGAGACAAGACGCGTCGCGGCCTCGAAAACCGCTGCCCGATCTTCGCGCGCGATGGCAGCTGTCAGCGGCTCGGTCGGTAGGGAGCTTTGGCCCGCGAGCCAATCGAGCGCACCTTGCGTGTATTCCGATCCGCGATAGGGCTCCTCCCAGGCGCGCCCCAATTCATCCCAAGGCACGGGAGTAAGATTGCCCAGAAACAGGGTCAGCCGGTAGGCGGCAGCCTCGGGTAGCCAAGGGGTATCTCTGGCCGGGGTCGCCATGGCCGGCCCGGCGAGCAGACCGATCCCCAGCCCAAAGCCGAAGACGAGAGCTAGTAATTTGATACGCACACGCGCCTCCATCCCGATTCTTAGCTAAGGCTAACTTATACATCCTTGACCAACATATTGTCAATCGGGCAGCTATCCGGCATTGTCCTCTGATGATTGACCAAACTTCACAGTCTAGCGACGATCTCGCGCCGGACAGCCGCGCCCCCGAAGCACAAGCCAACGGGTTCGCGACAGTACGCGAGGCGCGGCGTAACGAGTTGGCCGAAGATTATGTCGAACTGATCGCCGACCTGATCCACCAGTATGGCGAGGCACGTCCGGTCGATATCGCCGAGCGGTTTGGCGTTCGCGCGCCGACCGTGACCAAAACGTTGAACCGCTTGGCGCGCGAAGGACTGATCACCCGCGAGAAGTACCGTTCAGTGTTCCTGACGGAAGCAGGTCGGACGCTGGCACAGGAATGCCGCCGTCGCCACGAAATCGTACTGCGGTTCCTGATCCGTCTCGGACTTGACCCCGAAACGGCGGAGCGTGATGCCGAGGGGATTGAACATCATGTCAGCGAGCAGACACTCGCCCTGTTCGAATCCTATGCCAATCGGCCCTAGCGGAACCTCACGTACTCTCGGCCGCGCTGCGGACTTCGGCGATGAGGCCGTCCAAACTGGGTTCCGACAGTTCGCGCCCGTTTAGAAAAAAGGTGGGAGTCTGACGGATACCCACCGCTTCGACATCTGCCTTATCCTGGTTCAGAATTGCTGTAATTCCGGGAAACAACCTGTCGCTCTTGGCCCGTTCCAGATCAAGACCGGCAGCCGCCGCGATCTGCCAGGCCAAGTCCATACGCGGTGCACCGTGCACAGCCCATGCTGGTTGCTGCTTCAGGATGGCATTGAGCACAGGTTCAAACTTGTCCTGCATTCGTGCGGTCTCCAGGATACGCACCGCCTCGTCCGATCCTTCATGGAACACAGTGTAGCGCATGACGACGCGCACCTGCTCCGGGAACTCTTCGCGTATTGCCTGAACTGCCGGATGAAAGGCCCTGCAGGCCTCGCAGGAGGGATCAAAAAATTCAACAAGGGTGACCGGAGCCTCATCGGGGCCGAAGCTTGGCGAATAATCTCGAATCAACTGCGCCTCATCAACTGCCGGGGTTACTGCCTCGGCCTCGGTCAATTGTTGGCGCCGGGTTAGGAAGAAGGCGCCGCTACCGAAAGCGGCTAGCCCGAGAGCCGAAGCTCCGATCAAGAGAGTGCGTCTGTTCATGCGCGTCTTCCTTTCGATAGAACAAGGCAACTGAGGATCGCTCCAAAGGCGATCAGGGATAGATAGGGAATGGGCAGGCCAAGGATGGTCTGTGCCTGATCGGTGCAGGACGGCCCGGTTTTTGCACAAGGCGTGACAGCCTCTTGGATCCAGCCGGAGTAAAGGCCGGAATGCCAACCCGCCAACATCAGGCCGGCCGCTGCCAACGGCAGGCCGTAGGGTCGGGCCATGCCGTCAGCGCGCCAGATCGAAAGGCCGACGATGTGCACCAGGGGAAACATGGCAATGCGTTGGTACCAGCAAAGAGTACAGGGCATCTGTCCGAGCACTTCCCCAATGAAGAGAGCGCCAAGTGTTGCGGCCAGAGCGATTACGAACGCCGCCAGCAAGGGCATATCCTCGCCGGACAATGATTGAGGGTCAGGATTGGTCAACGACGGTGTCCTTGGATCGGTGTGAAGCGAATGTGGCGAACACGATAAAAAGAGCACCAAACGTAATCGCAATATCGGCTGTGTTAAAAGTTGGCCAGCGCCAGCCCTGAAAAGAGAGATCTATGAAATCAGTGACTGCGCCTTGTCGCAACCGATCAACCACATTGCCAAGCGCGCCACCCACGATCAGAGAAAATCCGATCTGTTCCACCGGGTGACGCGCCCGAAATGCCATGATGGCGAGGATCCCGGTCAAGGTGCCGGTCAGCGCGGCCATGACCAGCGGTTTACCAGCCATGAGGTCAGAGAACAGACCAAAGCTCACCCCTTCATTAAAGCTGAGCGTCAGATCCAATCCGGGAAAAACTGCCACTGAATTACCCTGCGAGAGCAGCGACAAGGCCGCCGCCTTGGTCAGTTGATCAGCGGTTGTTGTGGCTCCGATCAATGCCCACACCCACCGGGCGTTCATGGCCTTATACCGCGACGCATGCTAACCCAACGCGGCACAGTTGCGGCATACTGCTCATAATCCCGCCCCAACGCTTGGCTAAGTATAGCCTCCTCGGAACGAACCTGTATCGAGGCTGACCAGAAAAAGATCAGCGGGGCAAGAATCGTCGGGATTGCTGGAACCGCTAGACTGATACCGGCCAGAAGCATGAATTGACCGACAAAGGTGGGATTGCGGCTGAACCGATAGAGTCCGTCCGAGACGAGGTTGCCGGTCGCTCCCTCGGTTACACCAACGCGCCACGAGCTCCCCATCGACATTTGCGCCGCGAAGGCAAGCATCGCGCCAAGCCCCGCCACAAACACCCCGATCAGGCCGAGAAGGACAGCTTGCCCTTCGGTCCAAAGCGGATCGACCATTTGCAATTCCGGCACGGCGCGCCAAAGGAGCGGCCCGGCCAACGCCAGCGCAAATGCCAGACGGAAACCCATGGCGGCCAGCCTGTCGCGCCCTTTGGAGCGGGATAGCAGCCAGACGCTGTGACCTGCGGCTTGCGCTGCCAGCGAGCTGCCCCAGAAGAACAGCACCAGATACCCGGCCAAAAGGACCAACGCGGCCCACCCAAATGACGCGATCATGTCATTGCTCCTGCTTGAAGGTTTTTGAGATTGGGCCGGAAGGTTTTGGCCACCCCAGTATGCGATGTGTCGAACGACGGTATTGCTCGAACGTGTCCCCGTGTGTCGCCGCCAGCGCGCGTTCCTCAAGCGGAATCGCCAGTACATAGAGGATTGCCCAGGTCCCAATTGCCGCCAGCACAGGTGGTTCCGGGATCAGTGCCGCCCAACCGGCAAGGCCAAGCCAGGTCGCCAGATAAATTGGATTCCTGCTGAACCTGAACACGCCATCGACCTTCAGTCCTTTGTCTTCTCCGAACGCTGTAGCCCAACCCAGGCTGTAGGTCGCCCCGAAAGCAACGCCAAAGCCCACAACGGCCAATACGCCGCCGATCAGTTCGCGCGGGCCGACGGAAAGGGGCAACCGCCCGGCCAGCGAGACTGCCGTCAGGACAACCAGCCCCCAGACAAGGCCTCGGAACAAGACAATGAATGACATGTATTCAGCACTGTCGCGCCCTTTGGGGGGCCAGATCCGTTCATCCGCGCGCCAAAGGGCAAGTGCTGATCTGGCAAGCAACGCACAGCCACATGCAAACGGTATCCATGCAAATCCAGCCGTCCACATATCCTATCCCTGCGGTTCCGGGTTGAACCGCAACAGGCGCAGCGCGTTCAGCGTTACCAGAACGGTCGCGCCTGTATCGGCCAGAATCGCGATCCACAGGCCGGTCAGCCCCAAAACGGATGTCACGAGGAAGACCGCTTTCAGACCGAGCGCAATGGTAACGTTCTGGCGAATGTTGGCCATTGCCGCACGGGTAAGCCGGATGGTCGCCGGAATGTCGGTCACCCGGTCACGCAGGATGGCCGCATCGGCCGTTTCGAGCGCGACATCGGTCCCCGATCCCATGGCTACGCCAACGCTTGCCTGCTTGAGGGCTGGGGCGTCATTGATGCCGTCTCCGATCATCATCACGCCGCCATGTTCGCTCATGTCGCGAATGGCTTTAAGCTTGTCTTCGGGCATCATGTCGGCCTGATATTCCATGCCCAGGTTTTGCGCTATTGCCGCTGCCGTACGCGGATTGTCTCCGGTCAGGATGATGGGTGTAATACCGATGGCTTTCAGCTGGCGAACCGCTTCGGGCGCATCGGAGCGCGGTTCGTCACGCACAGCGATAATGCCGAGCGGGGTCTTCTCGCGGAAGACCACCACAGCGGTCTTGCCCTCTTCCTCAAACGTTATGGTCTGGGCGAGATCAGACTCATTGATCCCGGCGTTCTCCCTGGCATATCCGGGGGAAGCCACCCAAGCGGAAGCGCCTCCCACCGTGGCGGTCACACCTTTGCCCATCAGCGCCTTTGCATTGCGTGCCGGTGGGATCACTATGCCTTCTTCCTCGGCCTTGCGCAAAATAGCGACAGCCAAGGGATGGCTGGAGCCGCCTTCTACGCCCGCCGCGACAGAGAGAAGTTCGGCCTCGGTTGTTTTTCCCAAAATCACGACGTCTGTCACCACCGGTCGCCCATGGGTCAACGTCCCGGTCTTGTCGAAGGCCACGCGGCTCACCTTGGCAGTCGCTTCAATCACGGCGCCGCCTTTCAAGAGAAGGCCCCGCCGCGCACCGGTGGAAAGTGCCGAAGCGATGGAGGCGGGAACCGAGATCACGAGGGCACAGGGGCAACCTATCAACAAGAGCGCCAGCCCGCGATAAACCCAGGTATCCCAAGGCTGGCCAAAAGCCAGTGGCGGCACGAGCACGACCAGCGCCGCGACAGTGACGATCGCGGGCATGTACCAGCGGCTGAAGCGGTCGATAAACCGCTCGGTCGGCGCGCGAGCCTCCTCGGCCTCTTCCACGAGGCGAATGATGCGTGAGATGGTGTTGTCTTCGGCGGCTTTGGTTACGGTAATCCGCAGGGCGGCTTCGGTGTTGATCGATCCTGCAAATACAGGATCGCCCGGACCTTTGTTCACCGGCACACTTTCACCAGTTACCGGACTGTCGTCCACCCCGGAGGTGCCTTCTGTGATCTCGCCGTCTGCCGGAATACGATCGCCGGGACGGACGAGCACGATCTGTCCTATAGCAAGACTTGCTGCCGGCACTTCGCGTGTGACGCCGTCCATTTCCAGAAGCGCCGTTTTCGGGACGAGATTGGCAAGCGCCCGTATCCCGTCGCGCGCCTTGCCTGCCGCCACGCCTTCCAGGACTTCGCCCACTGCAAAGAGGAAAACAACCAGTGCCGCCTCTTCCGCCGCATTGATGAACAGTGCGCCGATAGCGGCAACCGTCATGAGGCTTTCGATGGTGAAAGGCTGCCCCACGCGCAAAGCGACAAACGCGCGGCGGGCAATGGGGGTAACTCCGATCAGACACGCGGCGACAAAGGCCCAGTTTCCCACCTCTGGCACAATCAGTTCCACTCCCCAGGCTATCATGAGAAGCAAGGCGGTAAAAATCACCAGTCTGCCCTTGGCCGTCTGGTACCACCGCTTGCCTCGATTTGCGGGATCGTCATGTACGTGTCCGGGACTGCCATGACCGGAATGATCTTTTGCCTTGCCGCCGGCCTGGGAGTGGCCGGTACAGCTTGCACTCTGATCGACAGCTTCGTCCTGCACCGCCGTCGCGACGCGCGGTTCGATACCGTAACCGAGCGCACGAACAGTTCTTTCAACCTTGTCGCGGCCGGTTTCACCTTCGTCCAGCGTCAGGCGCAGGCGTTCGGACATAATGCCGACCTCGACGCCGGTGACTCCTGGCAGCCTTGCCACGGCGTCCTTGACCTTCGTCGCACAAGACCCGCAGTCCATGCCAGATACAGTCCAGTCGCAACTGATTCCCTTTTTTGCTTCCGTTTCCGACACATTTTTTCCTTCGCTCAACAGGGGTTTCTCGGGCTTGATATCGTCAGCCACCCCTTTTAATGTCTCTAGCTACTGTAGCTTCAAGAGAAAAATTATGCTGACCATTGGAAAACTTGGGCAGGCGGCGGGGGTCAAGGTGCCGACCATCCGCTATTATGAGCAAATCGGCTTGTTACCGGAGGCTGAGCGTAGCGCTGGAAACCAGAGACTCTACAGCCGTAAGGCGCTTGACCGTCTAACCTTCGTCCGACATGCGCGTGAACTTGGTTTTACGCTTGATGCAATCCGCGATCTGCTCAGCCTCTCTGACCATCCTGATCAGCCGTGCGCAGCAGCCGATGCGATAGCCAAAGCTCAATTGGCGGAAATAGAGAAACGCCTCGCACGTCTCGCCTCGCTGAAAGTTGAACTCAATCGCATGGTTGTGCAGTGCGCAGGTGGCAAGATTGCAGATTGCCGAGTTATTGAGGTGTTGAGCGATCATTCGCTTTGTGCGACCGATCACCGTCACTTGCAGGACGAAAAGGATCATTAATCCGTTTGGATTGTTTATCATCCATGCGGCGGCACCGCTGGTTGAAATGGGTGGCTTATTGCCTGCTGGGCTTCGATGGCGCTGGGGGGAGAGGGTCCTGTGGCCGCTGGCAGCCGCAGGACAACGGCTGGACACTCCGTTCTGAAAGGCGCTGAAAACAATGTTCTTGGGGCTGGCATGTATGCACCGCGGAAGCGAGAGAGTTCAGAAATATCCGTCGCTTAACGGTCGGCGAACAAGGTGAGGTTGAACAGCATGAGAAAAAACAGATTGCTAGCCGTTGACGCAGCACGAGGGGCGGCAATTGCCGGCGTGGTTCTTTTCCATTTCGTCTGGGATCTGGAATTCACGGGATTTGTATCGGGCGTGGCTTTCCATCCGCTGTGGCTCGCATTCGGGCGTTTGCTGGCCGGGAGCTTCATGTTCCTTGCAGGAGTGAGTCTGGTTCTGGCGCATGGCACAGAGTTGAGAGCTCGGACGTTTTTCCGCCGGCTGGCCATCATTATTGTCGCGGCCTTGGCGATAAGCGTTGTGACATGGTTCACATTCCCCGACGCATTTGTTTACTTTGGAATCCTGCATTCGATCGCGGTCGCAAGTCTCCTCGGGGTGATGTTTCTCAGGCTCCCGGCTTTGGCCAGCCTGTTTGCCGGCCTGGCGATAATGGCGCTTCCCTGGTACCTATCGCTGCCTGCTTTCGATCCCCGCTGGCTAGCCTGGATCGGCCTTTCAGCCAACCCACCTCTCAGCAATGATTTCGTTCCGGTGTTTCCCTGGGCAGGCATTACACTTCTTGGCATCAGCTTCGCCAAGGCCGTGGACATCAGTAAGAGCAGGATGGCCAGTGCGGGTGCGGATAGCACCATCTTCGCCAGGCTCGGCTGGCTGGGCCGCCACACCCTGCCGATCTATCTGCTTCACCAACCCGTGATGCTGGCGATCATCGTTCCTCTGTCGCGCCTGTTTTAGCGGGCTTTCGGTCCAGCGTCGAAGGGATCGGCAAGCGCTGCTTTCGGCCGACTAACGGGGACAGAAGTCGATGAAGTGATTTCCGACAAATATTGCGGACCCTTCTTGGCCAGAATCTTTCGGAAGATCGGATTCATTCCACCATCCGAATAAGCAAGGCCGACATTCTGGCCATCGCTGAGCAGTTCTTTCATTCTCTCAATATCCCGCTCCGACTTCTCGGCCACTTGCTGGATCTCCGGTTCAAATGCCGGACATTGTCCAAGCGGATTGGCGGGCACATTGCCGTTGACGGGTTCGCCAAACCTGTAGCGTCCCTCGCAGAATTGATACCGGGGAGTCTGGCGCAAGACTTCAAAGCGGTCATACCCGGCCTTGAGATCCAGCCAGAAATCGAAATTTGGGTCTTCTCGGCGCGCGGCAAGGTTTTCTGGCGTCATCCGAAACGGATACGACTGGACCTGGACAGCCTGTTGCCCGCCACGCAAGGCATCCCGGACAAGGGCGTAAACTTCCGCAACATGCTCGTCAGAAATAGCAAAACAACCCGAGGAAGAACATGCTCCGTGAACCATCAGGGCCGAACCGGTATAGCCCTTTGCGCGCTCCAGCCGGTTCGGATAGCCGAGATCGAAGGAAAGGTAGTATTGCGACTTCGGGTTCAATCCACCTAGACCCACAGTGTAGAAACCTTCAGGTGCCTGGCGGTCGCCTTCGAGTTTTTTTGGGCCCAAAACTCCCGACCATCGGCACATCGGATAAGTCTTCATCAGCGCATACTTGCCGGTCGCGTTTTGCTTCCAAACTTCCAGTTCACTCTCCTGTTTGAAGATGCGAACCAGCACCGGATCTGCGGGCTTCATGCCCATCTCCCGCATTTGCGCAATTGTCTTTTGGGGGATAGGAATATTGCCTCGGTCATCAAGCTCAAGCGTCTTCGTCACACATCCAGACGCTACCACGCCAGCCAAAAGGACACCGATCAAGCTGGGTCGAAACCCTTGTTTTATTTGTCGCTTGGACCCGATCATTTTCAGCATCATTTCCGTTTCTTGCCTTTGGCGTCAGATCACTATCAGCCGGGCTCCGCTGGTGACCCGGCCATAGAGATCAACAACATCCTGATTAATCATGCGCACACACCCGCTCGACACAGATTTACCTATTGTCCAGTATTCCGGCGATCCATGGATGCGATAGAGCGTGTCCACGCCGTCCTGGAAGATGTAGAGGGCTCGCGCGCCGAGCGGATTGTTAAGGCCGGGCGGCATGCCGCCATTGCTGGCGCTCCATTTTGCCAACTCAGGTTGTCGCGCGATCATTTCTTCGGGCGGAGTCCATTTCGGCCAAGCCTGCTTCCATTGGATCACGCCTTCACCCGACCACTCGAAACCCTGCCGGCCAAGGCCAACGCCATAACGCATGGCTTTTCCATTCTCCTGGATCAGATGAAGGAAATATGTCTTTGTGTTGACGATCACCGTTCCAACCGGATAGGGGCTGGTCAAATCCACCTGCCGCCTCCAGAATTTTGATGGCACCTTGTCTATGTCTATCGCAGGCAAGGGGAACTGTTCGCCGGGCATCGGCCCGTACATTGCTCGTACATTGCTCAACTTTGGATTTGGCGAAGGTTTCTCGTCCAGCTGACCGGTCTGAGTTGCGGTTGTGCATCCGGACAAGGCCAGCACTGAAGAGCCCGCTGCTCCAACAATGAATTGACGCCGGTTCATGTGTTTTCATCTTTCACGAATGTGTGCATGGTTGACTCGCTTAATAACGTCATCGGGGAAACGAGCCGCAAAATCAAAGCGGATCTGCGGCTCGCGAGTTTTTGAATGTGAAGAACGGTATTGATGCTACAGCACCACAACCCGGGCGCCGACCGGTACCCGCTCATAGAGATCTTCAACATGATCGTTGATCATGCGGATGCAGCCATTCGAGACAGAACGTCCGATCGACGACGGCTCTGTCGTGCCGTGGATCCGGTAAAGCGTGTCGCGACCATCCCGATATAAATAGAGGGCTCGCGAGCCCAGCGGGTTGTTCGGACCACCGGGCACACCCTTGGCGAAACGTCCGTACTTCTTCGGATTGCGTCTGATCATGTTTGCCGTAGGAGTCCACGATGGCCACTTGGCTTTTCGCCCCACCTCCGCCTGTCCGCGGAAAGCCAGGCCAGATCGCCCAACGCCCACCCCGTAACGGCGCGCCATATCTGCCTCGAGCTGCAAGTAAAGGAAGTGATTATTCGGGTCGATGATTATCGTACCGGGCTCATAACCGCTGAAACCAGTGCTTTGTGGCTCGAATTTCTCGTCCAGATTAAACTTTTCGTCATGGGCGTAGGCGGGAAGCCCACAGGAGGTGGCAAGGCCAGTGCCAATGCCAAACAGCAGTCCTCTTCTCGAAATCATGTTTTATACTCACGTCGTTGAATTTTCCGATTGGCGCAAAATGCGCATTTGGCTATTCAAGCGTGAGCGTCTGGTGGCCGCGGGACCACGTATCCGATATCGAAGAGAAGCAATGCTTTGAAGCTAGCATCATGCTCCTGCACCTCGTTCATACTCGCTGAAACAGTCGAGACAGCAAATACTGCAAAGTGCATCTGACAGTGCACGGAAACTTTGCTTCCGCTTTTCTCGCCCAGCGGGATTTCGTCTGAACCAAGCGCAAGTCCACTGGCCATTTCATCGCATTCGACGGCTTCACCAAAGCTTTGGCACACAGGAACCAAATCCACCTCAATGGACGGATGCGCCAGCGCCGGAAGCGCCAGCAGCAATGCTGAAATGAAGGTCAATACGCGTATCATCTGACCCTTTTCGCCTCATTGATACAATTTGTCTACATGAACCATGATTAAGTTTTCGTGAAAAATGACCCTGCGATCAGCAGCGAGCGAGACTGTGTCAAGTCGGTTGCTCCTCAACTTTCGGAACTGGGACAGCTATCTGGTTCATCCGCCACCATGCGAAAACCGTGAGGACGACCAAAGCGACAAGAAAAGCAATACTTGCAAAGCCCCAGCCTGTTTCCACGGCTTCCTCTACCTGCGCACCGAAAACGAAGCCCACCGAGACTAAGCAGGCGGTCCAAATCATGGCCGATCCTGCATTCAAAACCGTAAATCTGCCCCATGACATTGATCCGAGACCGACGGGCAACGCGCCGATGGTCCGCATACCCTTGGGGTACCTGTAAAGAAAGATGTAGGCCCAACCGTACTTTGCAAGTAAAGCTCTTGCTACAACACTCGCTCTTTGAGCAAATTGCCATCTGTTTAGCCAAGCATCTCCAAATCGTCTGGCAATAAAGAACCGTCCTTCGTCACCCAGGTACCCGCCGGCAAAAGTCGCGACTAAGACAATATGCAAATCTAAAATTTGTGTTTGAGCCGCATAACCCGCGAACAAAGGCAGACTACCACTTTTCAACATGCAGTATACAAAAAGCAGGACGTAGATCCACAGACCGTACTCCCGTATCAGCTCCGATATACCGTCCATGTCACTTCACCCCTTCAATCTGCTCAGAACAAACAACCAACCCACTGTGTACGGGCTACACACTCCATCAGATTTGCCCTTCAAATAGATCTGCCTGCTTAATTCACGGTGGTCGTGGACATGTGATCAAAGTTGGTTGCGCAGAATGAACAGCTCCGAGTGTTCTAGATACCCTTGGACGTCCTTTTATGCTGCTGTTCGAACGCGACGGACGACAGCATCCCGTTCCTGACAGGCTTGCGTGTGGAGTTGTCGAGCACCTCGATGTAGTCGAACACATCCGGTCTGGCCTTAACGCGGGTCTTGTAGGTTCATCGTCTCGTCATCTCGTGTTTAAGCAAATTGAAAAAGCTCTCGGCAACGGCGTTATCATGAGAGTTTCTCCATCAGTTCACCCCCTCTGGCGGCTGAATTGCGAAAGTACCATTGCGAGGGGAAATAAGAATGTGCAACGATCCGTGGCAAAAGATATCGGTAAGCCCGACATGCTCGAATGAGGAAACCCATGAGATCAGCACTCTGTATGATTGCGGCCAGTCTACTTTTTTTTGTGGTCCCGTCGATTGCGGGTACCAGCATCTCGTTGAATGCCAGCAATGACCTCGTTGTCGAACATGCCGTCATCGTCCAGCCGACAATTGGTGTCCAGGAGACGACGGGATTTCTTACCATTTGGAACGGAACGCGGGAACCAGTGAGACTCGCTTCGGTGGAGAGTGATGCCTTCGGCAAGATATCCATTCGCCGGACAGAGATGACAAAGGTGCAGGACATGCCTGACCCGGTTTACGGGAAGGTTCCCATACCGGGTCGTGCAGAGCTATTGATGAGACCAGACGGTGTATATCTCACCTTGGGCGAACCTAAGAGAAACGTCGAGACGCTCACTGATATAGACATGGTTCTGGTGTTTGACAGTGGGCGGCGTATAGCCGTTTCTGCAACATGGATTCGAACAGACACGCAAATGTCAGACCACCATCACGGTGACGGAGATGAATAGCGCGAGGGTTAATACTCCTTGCGAGGCTCCGAATCGGCGGCAAACAAAAAACGCAATCGGCTACCGGCTGTTTTTGGCGGTTAAGATTAATTCTGTTGGGTAAGCCAGCTCGCAGATTAAGCATCTTCCCAGTTTTGCGGGCCGTACAAACTGGATTCCATCCTACCACGGCGTCATTACCGATGCAAAATCCTCGGGCGCTGGCAGCAGGTTTTGTCTTGACGGCCAATACCGTGTCTGCGGAAGATGCCTCCGCAGAGTTTGCGCCGCAATACCGGTCGTGTAGATCTAGCGATTTTGCGGAACAAATCCGCTCCATTTTGAGTTGGCCGTCCAAGAAAGCTTCTGCAGGGGCTCGGCAATCTCGCCGGCTGGTGAATCGCCTTGGCGATCGTAGCAGTCGAAGACATGCTGGAGGAGGCACACGAGGCCGCGAGCGACAACCGCCTGTTGTCACTGGCCTTCTCCGGCGTCTCGCCCGACCAGGGCGGTTCAGAGATCCAGCAAACCGGGATGAATGTATATGCCCAAAGACCATGGCCACACCGACATCAACCCAGAATCAGGCGATCGCCGGGTTTCCATTGCAATATGGGCGAACGGAATTCTCACTGTCGCGCAGATAGCCGGGGGAATTCTTTCCGGCAGCCTTGCTCTGATCGCTGATGCGCTGCACAACTTCTCCGACATGGCCTCGCTGGTCATTGCCTTTGCCGCGCGCAAGATTTCGCGGCGCCCCCCAGACGAGCGCATGACATTCGGCTATGGCCGCATCGAGATCGTCGCGGCGCTGATCAACTACACCACGCTTATTCTTGTCGGCTTCTACCTGATCTATGAGGGCGGAATGCGGATGATCGACCCGCCCCAGGTCCAGGGCTGGATGGTCGTCATCCTGGGGGGTATCGCACTCGCGGTCGACACGCTGACTGCGATGCTCACTCATTCGATGCAGAAGGGCAGCGTGAACATCCGCGCGCTTTTCCTGCACAACCTTTCGGATGCGCTGGCATCCGTCGCCGTCATCATCGGCGGCACACTCATCATCCTGTATGACATGCGCTGGGTCGACCCGGCGATCACCATCGGTATCGCTCTCTACATCCTCTATTTGGCCTTCACCGAGATCGGCAATCCGGTCCGGTCGCTTATGCTGGGCAGCCCGCCGGAGATCGATGGCGGCGATGTCGTCAAGACCTTGCGCGAGGTCGACGGCGTGGAAGATGTTCACCATGTGCATCTCTGGCAAATGCAGGAGCATGAGGCGGCACTCGACTGCCACGTAGTCGTCGCCGCGGACGGGTGGTCGCGGATCGAGGATGTCAAGAACGAGATCAAGGACACGCTGAACGATCGGTTCGGCATCGCGCATTCCACCCTCGAATTCGAGCATGAGAACCAAGCGCACGAAAATGCTGACCTCTATGGCCACGGTAATCCCGAAGAACAGGAGAAAGACCATGTTCACCGAGACCCGTAAAGACCGTGACGACGTCATCGGCATCGTCTGCGAGGGCAAGCTCAGCGAGGGCGATCTTGAGCGGATGCATGCGTTGCTGCATTAACGGCTGACATCTGTAGAGAAGCCCGGCCTCGTCGTCGATCTGACGAATTTCCAAGGGTACGCGGGACCCGCTGCAATGCGTGAAGACCTCAAGATGGACATCGCCCATCGAAACGATTTCTCCCGCATCGCCGTGGTCGGCGACGCTGCGTGGCAGGAATGGGGAACGACACTTGCCAAAGCCCCGACCCGCGCCAAGATGCGCTGGTTCGACGCAAGCGCTCTGGACGCGGCCGAGGAATGGGCGGGCGGGGCTTGACGCGATGGCAACCCTTGCCCAGCGCAGCACGTTTTCAGTGACCGCGCCGGCCGAGTTCGGACCTGTCTCTGGCCCAGAGCAGAAGCAGCAGTCCGACGCTACGTGCATAGGGGCGTGCCAGAAGGCCGGCTGACGGTCGGCTTCTGCGCTGCGGCCGTGACCGCCTCCAACGCTCGCGCCCTTACCGCTGTTTGCGATGAGGCATCAGCGTCTTCCAGTAACTTTGCCAAAGCATGCAGGGTTGCGAGATCGACGTGCGGAACCGGCAGGCTGCGACAATATCCGCTCAAGGAGCGGTCGAACATCCATGCTGGGACTTCAAGAAGTCGATCAGAAGAAGAACCAGAAGGGCTGCAGCGGAAAATATGCGTCCCTTTGAACAGCGTCTCATGGACGTGAACAAACCGCCCTGCCCAAGGATGCCACGGATATAAAAGCTCGCGAACCTCGGTCCCGTGGGTGTTCTGTCGTCGTGTTGTACAACGAGGTTCGCCCTCACAGCGCCATCGGCAACAAGCCGCCGATAACGCTCATGAATGCCTCCGGCGCATCCGGTCCGCCGTGTGTGTTACACCTGGAAAATTACCCAGCCGGGTGGTCCAAAATCGGGTCTCACGTCAAGGAAACCCAAGACTCTCCCGAAAACTGGAGGGAACTCGGGTCTCAGGTCATACCCTGTCGGTAAATCATGGTACGAGCCTAAGCTGCTTTTAACGGGGGAGTGACTAGTTCTCGGCGGATGCAATGCGATCTCCGAGCCTTTTCCGGACTGCCTCTCGTAGCTGCACCTTGCCCAGGTCATCCAATATCGACGCCGGTAAAGGTTCGGACCTCGAGAGCAATTGGCGTCCGGGATGGTCCGGTTCCAGAAGGTCTAGAATGCGAGCGGCAGCGTCGTCGTCGCGTTGCGCCATGGCAGCGGCGCCGACGAGCAGGAGCGCGCGTCTCTTGTTCGAGCTTGCGATCCGTTCGAAACACCGCACGGCTTCGGGGATTGCGGCATGTGCGCCGATGAGGTGAGCGGCCGGTGCGGCGAGAATGGGCGGCGCTTTCAGAAGATATGCGGGTGTTAGCTGGGCGACGATAGAAGGGTCGATGGCTTCTGCATCAGCCAACGCATCCATGGCGTCCAACCGAATCCAGCGCGCTTCCGGGATGTTGACCAGGTTCGAAATCTTCTGCTGGATTCCGGCACTACAGCAATGGACGGCAACGATGAGCGCGTATTGGCTGAGCGCCCGATCATCTGTCGTGTTGGCGAGATGCAGCAGCATATCTCCAATTTCATCTGACAAAGGTTTGTTGGCTGCGAGCGCGATAACGGCTTCCTGGGCCACATCATAGCTCTCGGGCTCATGATGATGCGGCTCTGCGCTCGACCACGTGTCGTGAATCAGGCTCAGCAAGGCGCGAAGATGGTCCGGATGCGGGCGCTCGCCGAGGATGGAGACCAAGGCGCGCCGTACACGACTACCAGGATCACCCGCCATCGCCAGAATCGCTGGCGGCAATGGGTCCGGCAGGGTGTGCGCCAAATGTAGCAAAGCCAAACGACGTGCATCGGCGCGGTTGTGACGGAGCGCTCGTTCGATCAGAGGGGTGTCGCCGGTAGCGATTGCAGCTTCCGTTGCCTCAATGGCCTGCGGTTTGCTGGAAGCAACGGCAAGCCACTGCGCGATCGCTGCAGAGGCGTTGCCGCCACTCTTGAGAATGACTGGAACGACCAGGGCGAGCGCTTCCGATTCCAATTTCGCTGCACAGTTCGTCAGTAGAGCGAGGGCTCCCGGTCCAACGCTGAGCGCAGTCTTCAGCTTGTTTGGCAGGGCGTTGGCAATCTCCGACAAATCCGGCGACAGCGCATTGGCGACGCGCTTCAGCTTGCGCGCCCGGCCACTTTTTCCTAGCCGATACTGAGCGCGGCGCATGTTACACAGCAGGAGCACTTGTCGTTCAGGATGCTCGCTTTGGGCAGCACACGCGGCGATCAGCGCGTCTGGTGCCACACTCAGAGCGGTGAGCGCGAGTTCATCGCGAAGGTCCACCGCGAGCAGCCCCGCGCCTAGCCGCTCGGTCAGCAGGACCTCCAGTGAGGGGCGCCAGTGCTGTCGCACGGCGGCCCAGATATTCGTTTCTGCTTCGAGCCCTTTGCCGGCATTTATCAGCGCCCTAAGCTCATCCTCGCTCGCGCGGTCAGCAGATCTGTGCAGATCTTGAGACCATGCCTGGACCAATTCCGCAATGCGAGGGTGATCAGATAGAACCTGCCAGCGCCCTTCGGCACGAAGCCGGCGGACATAGGCGTCGATGAAGACACCTGACGTGTAACCGTCGCCTTCATGGTTCCACTGCGCTGCCTCTTCGGCAGCGTGGTCGCGTTCCCCGTCCTCGATCGCGCGCCATTCTTCGAAGCCATCTTGCGCGTATCGGCGATGGAGCGTGGCCAGATCGTCAAGCGACGCCTGTAGCACGCTTTCGAAGCCGACGAGATCTCGAATTGCCCCGGTCGCCACGGCGTCTGCGTTCAGTTCGAACCCATTGCCCACCATCTGGCGTGCCGCGTCTAGGTAAGCCGGTGTTAGGTTGGGAGCGAAGCTGTCGAGCCGCTGGGCGAAGCTGGATCCGTAGTTGCCCCTATCGAAACCGAGCACCTCTCGGATGAACCGTGCCGCAACTTGCGCCGAAATAGGATCGGCCGAGACGGTCCGATACCAGTCGTCGTCAAAAACAGGGGGCTGCCAGTTCCGGATGAAGACCGAAGCGCCGCGCTGTGTGCCTTTCAGGAGCCAGCGCGCCACGCGGCTGGGGATGGATGCGTCGCTTCCGACCTCAGACGCAAGTTCGAGCAGGGGCGCAAATTTCGATCGTGTATCCAGCAACCTCTCGTCGAGCCAGCCATCGATCAATGACTGGCTGACAGCATCGATCACGAAGGTCTGATCGATATCGGTGCGGCGAGAGAATGACCGGGTCATTTCCAGCACGCGCGCGGCTGTCTCCAATCCCCATTCCCTGTGGGCCTTGGGCAACCGGACAAGGGCCGATATCAGGGTCTCGATGGCGGCTTCGCCCCGCAACCAATTGGCGATGACAAATGCCTCGAAGCCTTGTTTGACACTGGGATGCGCAAAGGCAACCACTCTCGCCGGCTGGCGAAGGTGCCGGGCGGCAACCATCCGATCGACGACCTTGCCGAAGGCTTCGCTGAGAGCGCTGTCGAAGGCGCGCAAGGCGCGCTGGAGGGGGTGCATTCGCGTGCGGTCGAACTGAGCCCGCGACGCCAGAAGTGCCCAAACGAGGGCTGAAGCACCGGTTGTGTCCATTGAGGAAAGCGCTCGAACGACCACGCCCTCAACTGCGTCGCGCTGTGCCAGTTCGAGCAGGCGGCGGCAGAAAGCGTGATCTGGCTCTTCTGCCTCGGGGCTAACCTGCAAGTGACTGAAGAACAGTTCGAGTTCTAGCGGAGTTTCTAGTTTTTCGAGAGCATCCTTGCGGAACTCATACGCCTTCGTCTGCAGGGGCGCCGGCAGTTGGTCCATGCGATTATCATAGATGTCGCCTAACTGGCCGTCGCGATATTGAACGGCGTCCAGCTCGACGGACCAGGTGTCGAGGCTGCTGCCGACGCCCGCGCCATGCAGCATGTCACTCCGGGTGGTGATCACAAACTGATGCCCCGGCGAAGCTTTCGCCAACAAGCGCGGCAACTGCTCGGTCCATGCCTCATTACCGCCGGCGAGGCTGTATTGCCCCCATGGATCATCGACGTAGAAGAGGGTCGGACCCGTATCGACCACTTTGCGCGCGTTCGTGGGAGCGTCGTCGGGACCAAGGCTGACGACGTCCAGCGTCCCGTCCCGACGCCGAGCCATGTCGCACAGCTTCAGGGCAGCTTGGGTTTTGCCCGTTCCCGATGGGCCACGAAGGACCACCGCATTCCTATCGGTCAGCAGACGAACCATTTCGTCGAAATTTGCCGGCGCGACGAAGTGTTCGAGGCTTGCAGAACTGGCAAGAAAGCCGCCATGCGCACGCACGGTCGCGAGAAGATCGTCGCGGGTCCATATGCCTGGGGCGCCTCCTCTGGTGCGGCGCTTCGCTTCGAGGCGTAAATGTTCAAGAAGTTTCTGCTGCTCAACTTTGGGAACATGCAGGAGGTCCGACATCAGTTCGCGGATATCGGATGCAAGCTGCTTTTCGGTGAGTTTCCCCCAGATCGCCACACGGCCTTCAGGCGAACTCTTCAGCGTCGCGTACAGGCTAGCGGGGAAGCTCGCTTTGTCGGATAGCTCTTCGAACCCTTGAACCAGTAGTCCTCTCGCGGCGCCCGTGGCATCCGCATTGGTGACGAGGAGGTAGCGCGTGTTGGGGTCGTCGAGGTGATGTAATGCCTTCCGGCGACCGCCTTTCTTGTCGGAACCGTGCTTGAGCAGCGCCTCGAAATCCTCGACCCGCCACGGATCCCCATTGTCCAGTTTGACCTGGACGACCAGTTTCTGATTGCCGGTTACGGTCGCGCTGGGCTGGACGCGGCCGGGCACATTTGGTTGCAAATCCGCTTCGAGATCTTCTTCGTTTGCGGGCTCCAGGACCAAGCGCGACGCAGCCTTGGATATGAGGAGGAGCTGCAGGGCCGCCAGAATCGAGACGTCGAGCTGGTAATCAAACCCCGCTTGAGCTGCGGCCGCCCCTCTCAGGGATTGCCTGGAAGGTAGCGGTGTTTGGCCGGGCGAAACCTCGCCCGTGTTTACAGCGTCGACGCTGGAAGGCTCATTTGTCGACATCGTCGAACACCGAGCGTTTGGTGGCGGTTGGAGGCGGCGGCGGAGCGGCAGTCGACGACTCGTCCTTCTTCTGTGTGACGATATGGGTCCAGTCTGTGGTGTCAGCCTCTTCGTCGCGTTCGCGCTTGCGCTCCTCGATCGCCTTGATCGACCGTTTCACCTGCTCACGCGCGTCGTCGATAAGTGAGGCGGCATCGTCATCGACTCCGATCGTCTCGACATGGTCCAGCACGCCGAGCAGCTTCTCAAAGTGGCTTTCCGGCTCCTCGTCGAGGTCGGCATCAGCCGTAATCTCATCGATGCGCTCTTCGAGCGATGGCAGCACCGCAGTTCGTAGCCCAACGCCCAAGCCGACCAGCCGAAGTGGTGGAATGAGGGCGAGCTTGTCCTCCTCACCGAAGAACGATGCGTCGAAATTCTTGAGTGCCGCAGATTCAAGCTCGTCGGCCGCCTCCAAACGGAGGTCGTCCGGAAGCAAATTAAGCCGATGCGCGCGGGCATAGGTGGCTACACGCGGATCATTCCCTACCGGTTCGGTATGCCAACATGAACGGCGCAGTAGTTCCGGCGAAGCACTTATGGCTTTGCTGAAGACCGCGTCGCTGGCCCTGTAGGCCAGGAAGAGGAAGAGCATCCAATTTCGTTGCAGCTCGTTGGGCGTGCGGCCTAGCCGGGCGACAAGGGCGTCGTCGAGGCTGGTGGGGATCACCAGTGCGTCGCGAATGAGCGATGAACCTTCACAGGTGAAACTGCTGAGGATCGTGTCGATGGTCGCGCCGCGGATGAGTGCGGCCATCATGTGTGGCTTTTGTCTCAGGATCTCCGTCAAGGCGTCGGAGATTGTCGGATGAGCGAATGTCCATTTGCTCCCGGAGAGCTTCAGGAACGAACCCTTCAGTTCGGCGAAGCAATCCTGGATGCGCGTCAGGGTGAAGCCCGTCAGCTCGGCGACGGCTTGCGCGGCTGATGGATCATGATCGTTCGGGTCGAAGCCCGCTTGATGCACATAGACGAGGATGAGGGCAGCCTGGAGGTGGTCATCCAACGCGTTGACGGTGTCGACGAGATGCTCGCGCGGTTCCTTCATGAACTGGACGAGCGCGCTTTCGCGGGGCGCCAAGCTTTTCGTGAAGTTTGGATCCCCCATGCGTTCGGCGATGCCCGGAAGGAACCCGGGTACGGCGGCGACCGCCTCGAGATGAGGTTTCACGCTCGACCGCCAACTCTGGGTCTGGGTGCCGAAGTTCACGTGATTATAAAGGATTTGCGTCTTCTCATCGATCGTCAGTTCACCGACATCGACCACCGCGCTTTCGTCGGCAAACTGCGGAAGGTTTCGCTGTCCTAACCGCCGCCGTGCCGCTTCGTAGATGTGCTTGCGCGAGGTGAGAAGAAAGCGGTTTCCGTGCGCGACGGCCGCGCGGAGCTTTGAAAAGGCAGATGCCCAGTCCTGGACGTAATCGTCGCGAAGGACGTTTGAGCCGAACGCGTCGTCTATCCAGAAGAATCGACCAGGATCGTTGGGGTTCCACCCGGCTTCGAAATCACGCGGGCTTGTCAGAGCAAGGACGGTATTGTCGGCATTTTCCGAGGCGATCGTTGAGACGATCGCGCCTATTGCCGACTTTCCGCTCGATGGATTTCCGAGCAACAGCACCACGCCATGTTTCGAGATGGCATTCACGGCGTCGCGATGGGCTTTGGTCGGGACATATGTGCGTAGTTTTGGAATCCAGCTATCCAGCAGCGCACGCGACTGTTCACTGAGGCGTTCGTCAACGATCGCCGTGAGATCCCCCAGGCCATATACCTGTGGAACCAACGCACGGAGACGCGCGCTGCTCCTGATGACCCGGACGATATGCTGTCGGCCAAAAATATGCGCTCTGCGCACGCCGAGCGCCCGCAGCTTCGCACGTGCAGCGACCGCCACTGGCGCGTCCACGCTCATGTTGGTCATGAAGATGTATGTGTCGGCCTGACCCGCCTTCACCAGTTCCTCGACGTTCGCCAGCTCAGCGGTCAGATCCGAAACTTTCAGCGCCTTGCCGGCGTCCGACGTATGTTTGCATTGGACCGTGCCGACCGGCGGGGCCATGGGCTCAGAGGGGATGAGGAACACTGCATCCTGTCCGCCATCATTGGCTTCTCGGAAAATCTCAACTGGCCGGCCAAGCACGACCTCGCAAACTTGCGAGCAGAGATCCTGAAATGCGCGCCACCCGACTGTGTGGAGAGCCAGATCGCTCCAGGGGCCATGTGCCTGACGCCCGTTTAACTCAGTCTCAGCGCTCATGCGGAGTTCACGCCTCGCAGAACACCGACCGGCATCGGGTAGATCTCCCGCTCCATCACGACGCTCGTCGCCCCCAATGGTCCGAGCTCGATATCCACACGGCGGCCGCCTTGCGTGGTGGTGCTGATCAAACGCCGGCTCAGAAGATCGGCAAGAGCAGGATCCTCGACGGCGCAAATGATCTGGCGCCCATCGGAACGCAAGGCCGCGAGCACCTCGACGAGGTGCAGCGCTCTGAAATCATCGATGTGTTGCACGGGATCGTCCAGCAGGAGCGATCGCAGCGGCGTCCATGCGCGAGCCAGGTGGACGGACAGCAGAAACGCGAGACCGGCCGCGCGGCGCTGGCCACTGCTGAAGACAAACTGCGGATTCAGGCCGTCGCCCACCTTCAGACTTAGAAACCGACGAACATCACCGCGGATGCTGTAGTCGATCGTGCGCCAGTCGGCGTGAGGACGCAGGCGCTGATACAGTTCGTTGAGCAATGGGCTGATCTGAGCAAGCCGCTCATCAATGATCTCTGCGCTCACACGCCTAACTGACCGCTCGATTTCCCGGGCCGCCGTGACGGCACTCTGCGAATGGCCAACCGCCCGCGCCAGTTTCTCGATCTCATCACGCAGCACCGCGATATTGCTTTCGACCGATGACATCTGGGAAACTGCCTGCGACGCCTCCAGCACCAGCAGCGATCGCTCAAGGTCGATCAGCCGGTCTCGTTCAGACGCCACGGCCAGCTCAAGGCCCTCGGGGTCCTGTATATAGGTGTGATCGAGGTTCCAATGGTCGTAGAACTCGACATGCGCCTCCTCCTGTGCCCGCAGCCTTCGCAGATCGTCCGCATGGGCCTGAACCGTTGTGGCGGTCCTTTTTAGCGTGAGACCCGGCTCAAGTGCATTCGCCTTTACGCTCGCGAGATCGTCGCGAGCGGCCTGAACGCCCGACGAGAGCGACGCGACCCTCTTGCGCGCTATCTCAAGACCGGCCGCAAATTCCTCGGAAGTGCGATGAGCCGCACAAAGCGGGCAGTGATCGTCATGCAGACCCAGGCTCTCGCCGTGTTCGACCAGAAGTGCGAGCGAGGCCGCGACCGCATCCATTTCTTCTTCGCGTGCGAGGCGTTGCTCGGCGTCCGAGACTGCTTTTTGTGCCGCTTCATGCTCTCGTTGCGCCGCCTCATGCGCGGCGGTCGCCGCTGCGCGGGCGGCAACGGCATCCGGATTGTTATAGACGTCCTGTGCCGCTGCCATATCTCGACCGAGTTGGATGGCCTCGCTCATGCGCCCCAACCTGGCGCGCCCGTTCGCGAGAACAGCCCGCGCTGACGATAGTTGTGCGGTTAGCTCGGGCGGCGCATCAGGCGCGGCTGCAGCGACGACTTGCAGAGCCGAGGATACGTCGCCGGACCGGGTTAGAGCAGTCTGGATTTCTGATTGCTGCGTGAGCCGATCGGCTAGCCGGGTGCGAGCCGTCTCATACGCCGTTTCATCCTTAGTGTGATTGGCTTCGGCAGCGGCAACAACCTCCTTCGCCCTGCTACCGGCTTCCGAGCCTTCCATCGCGCCAAGCGCCGCACGGACGAGGTCGAAACGCTCTGTTTCGGTGAGGTCCAAACTAAGTGCTGCGATCCACTCGTCGCGGATGATTGACGTGCGGGTGAGTTGCTTGAGCGCGTCATCGGGCACTGGCCCACGACATAGCGCGGCTTCGATCTCTTCCGGCGAGCGGTCGGACCCCGATGCCCGCGTCCGCGTGATCGTGAACGACTTGCCGTCGTCATCGACGAATGACACAATGACGTAGTGCGCTTTGGGCACACCTTCACCGCGCCACCAGAAATAATCGCTGAGGCTTTCCTTAGCGGCTTTCTCGACAGAATATTTGTCGATGGAACCCGTGATGGCGAACTCTACAGCATCACATACCGTGCTCTTGCCCACACCGTTTCGGCCTGTGATGACCGTGAAACCGCGACCGAAGCTTATCCGTGCGACATCCCTGAACCCACGGAAACCACATATCTCGACGAAATCCAGCCTCATGATTTCGCTCCCAAGATTCGAGCGACTTCCGCCGGTGAAGCCTCATTGAGGAAGGCTGTAACGCCGTCCGGGGAGATTTCTTTAAGCCTGGTACGCAGTCTCGTTTCGAAGTTGGCGGCGCCGAGTAATGGCTTGGATCGAATGGATAGCAGCGGCAGCAAGGCCATCTCGACATCATCGGCCGTCTTGATCGAGGCTCTCGCGATCTTACGAGTTAGCGAGAAATCCTCTTCTATGCGCTCAATCTCACGGCCCCTGCGCGCATCTGAACCCTCGGTCAGGAATAGGGAATAGACGTTCCAGGCCTTGGCGCCGGCGCTGCGCAGAAATGTCGCGTGTCGAGCCAGCGCGAGCTTCTGCCGTTCTTCCCACGAACCAAGGAGCGCATCTGCCGTGTCGAAGACATGCACAAAACCCATGAGCGCGGCGTTTTCAAAGCATGTCACCGGCCCTGACGGCCCGGTCCATGTCCAGGTGTCATATTGGGCATCACGAAGAAGGATTTCAGATTGTATGTAGATGTCCATCATAAGCCCAACGCAGTTCTTGCCCCAGCGAGGTCGTACCATTCGCCACCCGCATCTGGGCGAATGAGATCGCCCGCCCGTCCGCTACGAATGACATTGTCGGGCACACCCAGATCCGTCGCGCCGACGGCGACAACGATGTCGGCTTCCATTGCTGCCGGCGGCTCGACAAACCGCCCGCGCAGCGTGCCCAGCACTGTTTGCGCTCCATTGACGACGCGAATGCTCCGGCCATTGAAGTCGTAGCCGTCCGCGCTTTGCACTGCCCCAGCCTGACGTAGCAACAAGTGGAAGAAGCCAAGCGCCTCCGGATTAGCAGGACGCAGAAGCGTCGCAGGGTCCGCCGCCGAGACGCCTTCGGCATCCCGCCGCAGCCCGTACAAAGCCTCGCTATCGAAAGCCGCGACTTCGAGCCAAGCAGGGTCACATTGAATGCCGGTGGCCTGCTCGAAGGCGGCCCGTCCGGCATCCAGCACCTGGCGAAGATAATTGGATGAAAATGCCCGTCGCAACTCGTCGAGCGCGGCAGCGCCGGACTCCTGGACGTGTTCGAAGGTCACGTTCTGAGCGTGGGCGATCTGCCAGAGCTGTGGCGCCTTTTGCTCAAGGGCGTCTGTCGGCGACAGGTCGATGACGGTGACGGACAGCGGCTGAACATCGATCAGGGCCTCACCGATCACCGCGTTGAGGTATTCCCAATCCGACCAGAAACCGACGACGAGGACATCCTTTTGTCGGATGTTGGCGGCCATCCAGACCTTGCTACGGGCGATGCGTGCTGAAATCGTCGGATCGTCGAGCTGTGACGGAGCCCAGACTGTGGAGGGACGATCTCGGTGCGCGCAGCCATGAAACTTCAGCAGCGGTGCCTGTCGAACGGTGTCGGCAGTGGCTTCGTCCCCATCGAGCGAGCCACGAAAGTCGGCGCCATAGTTCCAAGCGCGTCTCTCAATCAGCGTGTCGTAGTTGCTCGATATGCCGGCTACGGCGGCGCGTGTGATGAGGAAATCTGCGATGGCGGCATGACCTGTGTTCGAAGGCCGAACAAAAGACGACCACGGGACGAGGTGCTCGATGAAGACAGATTGCAGGGTGTTGAGGCCAGCGAAGTGCTCTGCCAGCGCCTCCAGGTTTTCCCGCAGGCCAACCTCGCAATTTGGATCTGACTCTAGCCGATATTTGTCGAAGCAACGCTCGGCAACTGTGCGGGCAGATGGAAGGCTGCTTGGAGCCGCCATGGAGAGCCCCGCCCCGCAGACAACCAAGAGGCGACCCGCGTTCATGGATGCCAAAAGTCGAGTGATTGTCTCCGGCGTCAAGCAATCCTCCTTGTTCAGTCAGACTTGGATCATTAAGTCAGCTTGATCTAATATCGCCCGCGCGGGCACTTCGCGTAAAGCGTTTAAACTTCGTGCATTGCCCCAACTTTCGCAAGTATTTTATCGAAAGATGGTCGTCAGTTTGTGAGACTCTTCGGTTCGCTAGTCTTTACAGAATTCCCCACGCCCGAAACCTCCCCCTCCCGGTCATCTCGCGCAGGCCGAGTTCCAAAACGATCCGCCGCGCCGCCTGCGGCGTCACCTCGAGCGTTTTCGCCACCATCCCTGCCGACACCAGCGTTTTTGCCATCACCAGTTCGACCAACTCCGGCAGTTTTGAAGACGTCCGGCGTCCGCCCAGCTTTCGCACAAACATCGTGCGCGCCAACGCCAGCCGGTTATGCTCTTTCAAACCGAGCTCGGCGGCCGCGATCAGGCCGTGAGCAATCGCGAGCAGCCGGGTTTCTCGGTCCCGATGTCGGCGCCGATCGACCGGAATGGTTTTCAGGCCGGTATTGATGGCGGCAAGATGGGCACCGGTGGTGATGCCGGCCTGGCGCAATATCGACGCGGCCAACAGCCGACCAAGCCATGGCGCGTGCTGAAGGACGGAAACCTCGTTCCAGGCATCGAGGACGACGATGGCCTGCAGCACAGCCGGCAAGTTTTCCGCCTGGCGCACCACGCTCCGCCATTCGTCGAGCCTGGAGTCCTCGCCCCAGTCGAGATCATAAACGAGCGGATCGGCCGGAGCCCGGCCGGGCTTTTTGGCTCGTTCGATCGCGGCGTCAGAGCGCGCGAGGATCGCATCGAGCGCGGCATAGTCGACGCCGGGCAGGTCTTCGACGTCGTCACCTTCGTCCCCCTCCCCTTCCGCGTCGATCGCCAGCGCCGGCCGAATAACTTCGGCCGTCGTCGCCTCGTCCCCGCCGCCCGACCCGATCTCCGAGGTTTTCCGCAGCGAGCGGATGCCGTCGGCAGAGAGCGACCCAATCCGGGGATTGGCCGGCGATCCGCCGACGCGTGCGCAGCACATCGCGGGCGATTGTCATCTCATGGGTCGGCGTACGAATATCTCTGATATCGTCGTGAAGGACAAGATCTTCCAGATGGACGAGCTCGCCGTCGATTTACAGCGAGGCACAAGCATCAGCGAATTGCATGCGCTCAATCCGGCCCGCGCCAACCGGCGAACGGGCAGCCCGCTCGTCCAGACGCGTGATTGCGATACCGGCGCCGAAAGCCGGTCGCATCAGGGCTGTCATGCTGATTTTCGAGATTTCGTAAGCCATTGAAATCATGATAAATGGTTTGCTAAAAGGAACTCTATACTAATATTGCGGTTCCTCACATGGTATGATTACGGGATGACGTTCTAACCATCGATAAGTAACCCTTATCGGAGGCTATTGCTGTTCATCTCCGCTAACACCGCTCAACTCGCCGCGCTTTCGGCTGGCATCCGGATCACGGCCTCACTACCTCATCAAGGAGCCCGCGAGCAACTTGCAGGGCATCAACAGATTCGAGGCCACCGCATCGGTGTCGCCATCCACTTGATCGGATACATTCTTTGTTAAAGGACAAATTTTATTCCCGCTCGCCCTCGGCATTGGTGTCGATTGTAACGGAATAAGAGCATGTCAAAACACGATCTTTCATCACGTCATTTTCAGCGAAAAATCTCACAGTTCTGCGAGTTGCGCATGGCGCCGATCGCATCGAAGCACGCGCTGGAGAACATCCGGCCCTATCTCAACAATCTCATCGTCCATCGTCAGTCGCCTCCGCTACTGAATGGTCGCATTGACTGGTTGGATGTCGCCCACGCCTGCCAGATTGGCGGCGAACTGACGGGTGACCTGAAGAAGCAGATCCGCATTGCGCTTGATGCGATCATCCGCTGGCTGGGCGCACCGCCTGTGACAGAAGACCTCCGACGAACGAAGCGGACATCTCCATCTAGCGAACCGGCCCAGCGCGAGCAGCCAGCCACTGCGCCCTCCAGCCGAAAGCCACGGCGGATCGGTGACGACAATAATCGTGCTCAGCTCGCATCGGCGCCGAGAGGGCCTCAACCGAAGCCGATCCAGCCGTTTCCGGAACCATTGTTTGAAGCGAGTGAAGATCCCGACGGTTTTCAAGAAGCGCTGGTCTATCATATGCGCCGGTTCGGGGAGAGCTATTGGCAGCTTTACCGCGCCATTGTTCGGCTGGGCGAGACGTTCAACCATGCAACCCTGTTGTCCTGGATCCAGGGCGAGCGTGTGCCACGATCCGTTGCGAGCTTCGCAATCCTCTCCCGCATCGAGCGGAGATACCAACTGCCGGAAGGATATTTCAAGGGAAAGCTGCCCCATCAAGCGCGATCCCTCCACGGTCACGATCTTGGCGACATCAGCCCGGCTGAACGGCGAAGACTGGCATGGCATCTTCCCGACGAATTCAGCAACCTGCCATTTGGCAAGCGCGAGGAAATCCTCGACTGGGTCCGTCGAGTCATCGTGTCGGGTTCGACCGATTATCGGCGCTATCAGGCTGCAGCGAGCAAGCAGCGTTACGCGATCCGGTTTCCGGGTATCACCTATGGAGGATCGTTGTCTCCTCGCGCGTCCACGCTGCAAACGAGCGCCAATCAGAATGCGGCAGAGACCCTTGAAGATCCTGATCTTCTGTCCGGTGTCGTCGATGCGCCACCGCGATTGTCGATGGAGATGGCTGACCTGATCCGGTTTAAGACCTCGACGCTGACGGCGATCGGTTTTCAGCGCAACGGTGTCTGGGGTGAGGAAACCGCATCGCAGAAGATCGAGCATCTCGGCCTGATGTTCGGAGCGCTGGCGGCCTCACCCACCGGCATCGTCAAAGGCCGCGGCGTGCCCCTGAGCCAACTGACATTTGGGCTGCTGATCTTCCCGGGCGTCTGGGACTGGTATCTGCAATGGCGAGAGCAGCGCCGCGGATTCTACACCAGGTGGGAAGAGGATATGCTGATGATCGCACAAGCCCTCACGCGATCCGAAGTCGGCTGGGTCCGTCAGCATCCCGAACTTCTGAAACATGTAAGACCGATCGAAGGCCTGATTGCGCCGGACGAAATCGAATTCGCCTACCGCGACTGGCATGACGCATGCGATGCGGTTCATCGACACGCCGCCAACCGTTCAAAGGAGATCCAGCGGGTGATGCGTGTTCATCGTGACCCTTTCGAGCCGATCATGTGCGTCCTTGAAGCAGACAGCCCACTGGCGGAATATCGCAAGATCACCGACGAGATTGTGAAGCGCATGCCGGATCAAGACCGCTATCCCCGAGCCGCCGCGGAAGCGGTCCGGTCTTTCTTGCTGCTTCGCCTGGGCCTACATCTCGGACTTCGGCAAAAGAACCTTCGCCAGCTTCGCGTCTGCCCGCGGGGCCATTTCCCGACCCCGGAGCGACGGCTGGAGGACATGAAATGCGGCGAGATGCGCTGGAGTGACCGAGAAAGCGGATGGGAGGTCCTCATCCCATCAGTCGCCTTCAAGAACTCGGGCTCGTCCTTTTTCGGGCAGAAGCCGTTCCGGCTCATCCTGCCGGACCTGCTTGATCTCTACAAATATCTTGAAGCCTATATCGATCGCCATCGCGGTGTGCTCCTCGGCACGGCAAAGGATCCCGGCACCCTTTTCGTCAAGACGGTGAAGACGACGAGCCTGGACGCGGCGTACGACTCCACCAAGTTCTACGAAGCCTGGCGGACGGTGATCCAGCGGTACGGGATCTACAATCCCTATACCGGTCGCGGCGCCATCAAGGGCTTGCTGCCACACGGCCCTCATAACCTGCGAGACGTACTGGCGACCCATATCCTGAAACAAACCGGATCCTACGAGCAGGCAAGCTACGCGATCCAGGACACGCCCGACGTGGTGCGGCAGCACTACGGCCGTTTCCTGCCTCAGGACAAGGCCGCACTGGCGGCCAAAATCCTGAACCAGGTCTGGGAAGCCGCCTGACTCTGGAGTGCCGGTGGCAACCTGGCGGCCCGGGTCGCCGCCGGCACATAGTGTCAGCGGACTTTCAGTTTTCGCAATCGTTCACGCCCGAATGTCTCAACAAATGCCAACCCGAACCAGATCGGCGCTTTTCTGTGATCGAGCGCCGGGCGATGTCCAAGGCACTCGGTGAGAGGTCGCCGCCTGAAGCCTATAGCTGCGATTAAGTGTGCCCGGACATCGATAGCGAATATACCGCTGACCATGAAGGTGACCGATAGCTCGGGAACAAGTTTGCAGATGGCGGGGCTAATGCCGTCACGCGAAGGCCCTACATCGCCCGGGCCGTGCAGGCATACTTCCCGCTTCCGGACGGGCACGCCCTTCGCGAGCCCGACGGCCTGATCAGACAACCGGCAAGATGCTACTTCGCAAACTCGCGATACAGCTCCACTGTCGGTGCGTGCTTATCGATCGCGTCGGCGACCTTGGCTGCTATCGGCAGGTTCCTTTTTTCCGCCTCCCATACCTCCCTGAACCGTTCAACCGTCTCGCGCGCGGTGTCGATCACCAGCTTTTCGGAAAGTTCCGCTTTCGCGGCCAGATGCGCCAACTCATCCTTCGACAGAGCCGCCATCTTTTTGGTGCGGGAGAAATTGAGCGCTGCCGTATCTTCCCCCTCGATGTAAGGGATGGTCGACAACAGATCATAGGCTGGAGAGAGCGCTGGGGTGCGGCGATCTGGATAGATGAGCGACCAGTTCTTCAGGTGCATGTCGCCATTGCCGATGAGTGTGCTGAAGACCAGACGCCGGATGAACTCCGCAACATCGGCCGTGCCGGTTTCGATCCCCAGCACGCGACCGATCATCCGGTAATTGCCCCTGTCGTATTTATGATCAGGCAAGACGCCGAAGACTTGCGCAAAATCCTCGATATGCACTGGACCCTCCGGCGTGCGGTCAAAACGCTTGATCGCCAGCGCCTGTCCGTGCAGTTCGCCCACCCCCTGCGGCAAACCACTCACGGCGTCGAGATCAACCAGCTGAATCTCGGGCACTTCCATGCCCATCATCCCGGCGACGGTCATCATTGCGAACTCGTTCTCGGGCACGCCGCTAAATTGCTGAGACGGCAGCTTCACGATCCACGAGCCACCGGTGCCCTGGGCCGGAATGGTCAGGCCGCCACCCTTTTTGTCATTCTGGAAGGCGGAGAATTTTAGCTGCACACCCGCCAACGAAAAGCGTAGTGCATTCGGCCGCGCGTCGACGATCGCCTGCTCCTTGTCCAGAGGCGCGTCATCCCCTTCGGAGGGATGCACCGTCACAGCCCCGGGCAGGTCCCGGCCGAGCATCCAGAGCAGAAAGAACTCCCGCGACGGCTTCACACCCGCACGATCAGCGAGGTATTTGCGCAGCGGTCCTTCCGGCAACAGGTTCGAAAAGAAGGGCGGGACGACGATATTGTACGGCCTGAACTTCGTAATAAGCGCGCCGAACGGGTCTTTCAAGGACAGGCTGAGCGTCGGTCGCTTTTCGTCTTCGATATAGGCATCGTTGAACGCGAAGATCGTGCGCCCGTCCTGCAGGTTCGTAAGGGTGGCGACCGGTTCCCCATACAGTCTGACGTCAAGCACCGTGACCTTAGGCATCGTCGCCTTCCTCATCCAGTGCATAGGCCGAGCGAGGGACCACATCATCACGGTCACGGTGCACTGCGGCGTTGCGCAGTTGTCTTACGGCATCAACGATCTTGCTCAGTTCACCGCCGGACCGAGGATCGCTCTCCCACCTGGCCAGGGGGGCAGTCGCCTCCTTGAGTGTGTCGATCTCCTCGTTCGACAGAGGGAGATGGCGTAAGAGCGCGAGGCTGTTTTTGAATGCATCTGCGTCGATTGCATTGCCAAGCACGTCCCTGTGCTGCGCAAACCAACGCTCAAGGCGCCCCACCAGTTTGCGCTGGTCGGACGGCACGATATCGTTCGATGTCGATGTGCTGTCGAGGATGTTGCGGATTGCCGGCATCAGTTTTTTCGGGACGAGGACGATTTCGAGGTCGAGAGCGCGCGCCACATCCACGAGGCTGCTCAGACCGGGCTCCATAGTGCCCCGCTCTATCTGGGAAATATGGCTTTGCGTCAGGCCAGAACGTGCGCTCAGCTCGCGCTGGCTCATTTTTCGCGCTTCACGCGCGCTGCGCAGTTGCTGCGTTATGTGCTCCGTTTTATAAGCCAAATCACTATCCTATATCACAAAATGCGTGCCATATAGGATCATATATATCCACTTATCCGCATCAAAGCAACCATGATACATAGTTTTATATCAAAATGCCATCCGTAGCCGGGATAATATATCAAATTAAATTTAGGTCTAGGACTCTGACATGCCCTCGAGCGCCATGGAGCCAATCGCACACAACACCGACGAGGAGCCGCCCCGAACTCAGTCACTCCCGTCGAGTTCTGGATCAGAGTCCACCATGGAACCCTCTTCAATCCGCCGACTGAGCAACCCTGCATCTTCAAGCGCCTCGATATCGGGCAAGTCACGCAAGGTCTCCAGCCCGAACGCGGACAGGAAGTGTTTTGTACTAACATAGGTATAGGGTGCACCTGGCGTGGGGCTGCGTGGCCCAGAGGAAATAAACCCCGCACCCCGCAAAGCGCTGATCGTGTCGCGAGAAACCTCCTTCCCAAAAATCTTCGACAGCTCGCTTCTCGTTACAGGCTGTGAATAGGCAATCGCCATAAGCACCATCGACTCGAACTCGGACAGAGCCGCAGCCCCGCCCCTTGTCGGCGCCTGCGATGCCCGGATCGCGTCCGCGTAAGTCGAACGGCTTCGGTGCTGCCAGCCGCCGGCGACGGACACCAGTTCATAAGGCCGGGATCGGAGCTCCTCGTGCAGATCATCGATCAGTAGATCAATACTGCAATCCTTGCCGACAACGCGTGCCAGGGTTTCACGCGTCACCGGCTCGGCCGAGGCAAAGATCACCGCCTCGACTCGCATCATCCATTCCCGCCACCGCAATTCCGCCGGCAGATCCTCCAGCTCCCGATCAAACAGCCGTTCGGCTGTAGCGTTCGCTTTTTTGCTGCGAGATGGTTTTGCTGCGGTCGATCTGGTCACGCTCACAATCCATAAATCCGGAAGGACGTGCGGCCGGACAGTTCGCGTACAGCGCCAAAACCCTCCAGCCGCTCAAACAAGCGGCTTGCGGCCCAGCGGGACAGATCGCTGCCGGGTGCGGAGGCCGCGATCGCATCCTCATTGAGTAAACCCTGGATCACCGGCTCGGCCCCCTTGGTGCGCAGTTTTGGCGCAACAGCAACAAGCTGATCTGCTCGGCGGGCGATCTCACTGGCCGCGCGCAGCGCGCTTTCCGTAGCGTCAACAAGAGCCAAGCAGACCGCAGTGGCGAACGCCACTTCGCCCGGACGGACGCGGCCTCTCCCTCCAAGTGTGCGGAAGGCCGGCCCAAACCGTTCACCCATCAGCAGCGGCACCGGAAACGGCCATTTGAGTTTTTCGGCGATCAAAACATCGGCAAGCGCCCAGGCGAGCGGCTCGGCATCCGGACGGGAGGAACAGATCGCCGTTACCAGCTCCGCCGCGGCAAAGGGCGCCGACCGGCCGGATTGAAGAGCCTCATCGGCCGCAGTCGCGGCAGCGGTCGCAAGCGGCACATCCCAGGCAAGGCCCAATAGATCGGCCAGTTCAGTCACATGCTTTGAGGAAAGGCCGCGTTTTTGCGCGGAAACCCTTTTGAAGGCCAAAAACGCCTTGCCCGCCGGTCCCGGATCGTCGCCAGCGGCAGTGAGCAAAAGCGCATCACGCAACGCGTGTTCGTCCTCGTTGCGTCCCATCATCCGTACGGCGGCAGCGGCGCATCTGAGCGCCTGACGCGACCGCCAGCAACCGGCCCATGCCGGATCTGAACGAACCAGATCATCCAGCGATTTCAGAGCGATGCCGGCGGCGAAGGCCGCGTCCGTCTCGGTCACATCACGGCCGTTCGGCCGGCCCCACGCGGGCAAGACAGACAGACGAAAAGGCAATGAAGAAGGGGCAGCCGACAGCGAATCCATGCGGAAGACGCTACATCGATTGTGCGGTTTATGCTATCCAAATTACACTTATCCGCACAGCATGTCTTCACATATCCATGTGTGATAAGATTGCATTATCA